>Ga0265297_10000498_pt1 | contig 114195 bp, 124 predicted proteins | sample Munlanlwell13791_FD_192502 | JGI IMG/M metagenome (GOLD analysis project Ga0265297, IMG submission 192502) | Leachate microbial communities from a municipal landfill in Southern Ontario, Canada - Leachate well 137-91 | ecosystem: Engineered > Solid waste > Landfill > Unclassified | place...
TTGGGATTGGAGAGGACGATATTATTTTCTTGCAGGCAACACGGATAATTCCCAGAAAAAGAGTTGAGCTTTCGATTGAGTTGGTTAGAAAACTCAATAATCCAAAAGCGGTTCTGGTTATTTCAGGCCACGCTGGAGATGAGGCTGGGGAGTATGAAAAACACCTCAAGAAGCTGGCCAAGAAAAGTGGAATTAGATGCAAGTTTGTTGGCCAGTATGTCAATTCCAGACGTAGGGTAATAAGTGAGTTTGGGTTAGGAAGAAAAAGAAGGCGGGTATACACCCTCTGGGATGCTTTCGCCAATTGTGATTTTGTTACCTATCCTACTAAAAAAGAGGGTTTTGGGAATCAGTTTGTGGAAAGTATTTTCTTTAGAAAGCCAATTATTTTGACTCCCTATCAGGTTTATGAAAAAGACATTAAGCCTTTGGGTTTTTCTACCATTGAGATCTCGGAGAAGATAGGGAATTCTTCAATTAGGAAGATAGAAAGCTTAATTAACAACCCCGATAGAAAAAAAGCGATGGTTGAAAAGAATTTTGCCCTGGGAGAAAAGTTCCTCTCCTACAACTGGGTAGAGAAAGAGCTTAGGAGTATTTTCTCTGACATGGACCTACGCTGAAGATTTAACCCCGTCTATTAACCAAATTTGGAGGATGGTTTTTGGTATAGTACAATCTATAATAGATGGACAAAGACCAACTTCGAAATCTTTATTTGTCTGGAAAGTCGGTATCTCAGGTTGCAAGGACACTAAACTGTTCTATTCATAAAGTAGTTTATTGGATGGATGTTTATGGAATTTCCAGACGTTCAAGGAGTGCTGCGGGTTATTTACAACACAACCCCAATGGAGATCCCTTTAAAATAAAACGAAAACTGTCTCCGAGTGAAAAGTTTCTTAAGGGAGTTGGGCTGGGGATTTATTGGGGTGAGGGCACTAAAACAACAAAATATTCCTTGAGAGTGGCTAATACAGACCCCGCAGTAATAAAAGTGTTTAGAGAATTTCTTCGACACATATGTTTAGTTAGAGAAGATAAAATTACATATAGTATTGTAAGTTTTAATGATACTGATCCAGAGGTCTCAAGATCTTATTGGTCAAAGCAGCTTGGGATTTTGCCGACAAAATTTGGTAAAATAACGATTATCCCGAAGCAGGGGAAAGGAACTTACAAAAAGAAATCTGCTTTTGGGGTTTGTACAATACAACTTAGTAATATAAAACTTAGAAGCTGGGTAATGGGTGAGTTGGAGAATATTCAGAAAAGCCTAGTTAGTTCAACGGCAGAACGAGCCCTTGGTAAGGGCTAAACGAGAGTTCGACTCTCTCACTGGGCTCAAATAAATAAGTCCATAGGAATATCACGCCAGAATGGAGAAAAATTCAGGTTTTATAATTTTGCTTTCTGTAGTCTTATTATTCCTAATCTTCTTTCTTGAGTTGTTCCCCGCTGAAGGTGTAAGTAAGGTGAACGAGGCACCTTCGTTTGAAACCACAGTTTTGGGCCCTTTTAATTTAAACCTTCTCAAAAATGACGTAACCCTAGTTATTGGGGGTGATGTGATGTTGGGAAGGAGTGTTCTTACCAAAGCTGACAGATTGAAGGATTACTCTTATCCTTTATCTAACCTGGCCTCGACCTTTATTCTAGCCGATATGGTTTTTGTGAATCTTGAAGCGCCTTTTTATGACAATTGTCCTAGAACAGATAGTGGAATGATATTTTGCACCGATCACAAAATGGTCGAAGGGCTTACCTCATCAGGCGTTAATGTTGTCAGTTTAGCCAATAATCATATTGCAAATTATGGGCAGGAGGGAATTAGCCAAACGCAAAAATTACTAACCGAGAATGAGATTATCTGGACCGGTATGGGGGAGTTTGCCCAGCTTGAGGTGGAGGGCCTGAAGTTTGGGTTTTTAGGATTTGACCTTTTGACTAACAAACTGACAGATTTAGATCTAAAACTCATAACTTCTTCTAAAGAGTCGGTCGATGTTTTAGTTGTGGGGGTTCATTGGGGAGCGGAGTACCAAGAGAAGCCTTCGGACAGACAAAAGAAGTGGGCCAAGCAAATGGTGGAGGCTGGGGCTGATGTTGTTGCCGGGCATCATCCTCATTGGGTGCAAAGTATGGAATATGTTGATGAGAAGCCTGTCTTTTACTCTCTGGGAAATTTGGTTTTTGACCAGATGTGGAGCGAGGAGACTAAAAAGGGAGAATTGGGGATGCTTACATATAGTAGTGGCAAACTGGTGAAAATTGAAGAAAAGAAGATCTACATTAAGGAAATAGGCACTCCAGAATTTGCCGATTAGCCTTGGTGCTGGGAGCAGGATTCGAACCTACGTAGCCCGTTCGGGCGCGAGTTTTACAGACTCGTGCATTTGACCGCTCTGCCATCCCAGCTTTTCCGGATGAAATAGATTATACCAGGATTACATCAATACTCCCAGTTCTTTATTAGATCTTTGTAGTTGGCTTTTATGTTTAAATAATCCGCTTTCAAAATTAGTCCTAACCTGATATTAGGGTACTTCTGTCTGAAAATTTTATCTCTTTGTAGGGAGTAGCCGCCGAGGTAATTTTTAACTTCAATGTACATCTTGTGGCTGGGTAGGTAGAAGTCAGGTTTATATGTGTGATCGTCCAAATCAAAGGTTTTTGGTGCATATTTCCATTTTATCCCAACGAGGTTAAACACGCGCGCAACATTCGCCTCCCAGGTGCTATAGAAACAGATATCGGGGCTAATGTCTTTTCTAATCCCGCTTTTGCCTTTTGATGCCTTAGGAGAAGTTGTTCTTGAACCGATCGTCTTTATGGCGCAGAAATTACTACAGTATTTGCGCTGCTTCCCAAGGTAGGGTGTTACTTCAAATATTTTATGACATCTTTGGCATACAAGTTTGACTTTCGGTAACTCTCTTTTCTTCCAGGAGGTTTTTGGAAGTAAAGAGATCGTTTTGGCGATTTTCAGCTTTGTAAGTGCAGATAATTTTCTGCCGAGATTGTGGGTATGAGCAGAACAGCTGCGAGAACAAAATGATTTGTGGTTGTAGGATTTTACTTTAAATATATTCTGACAATCCGTGTTTTTGCACCTACGAGTCTCAATTAGCCCAAGACGGAAATGGTATATGCCTTTTTGCCAATTGGTCTTAGTGATTATTGATTGTTTATTTCTGTATTTTCTTGAAGAGTAAAAAGGATGGGGCATTGATTAAATATACCCCGAATAATATACGAAATCAAACCGTGGAGCCGAGGGGGAGTTTTGCAATCCCGACCTTGGCTTTACAAAAGCCCTGCTCTACTTCTGAGCTACCCCGGCGTAAGGTCAATTATACCAAAAAAGGGGGTTAAGTTGGAGGTGAAGAAATGCATGACCCCGCTTTGAGGGGTTTCGGTTGAATTTTTCCCCGGATAACCAGGTGGGTGGACTCATCTTCAAACCCTACAGGTAAGAAGAAATTCGCCCTCCCTCTAAAAATTCCTTGGTGAGGAAAAAGCTTCCCCGGAACATCCCTAAAAAGCAGGGTCACTACTATTGTAGCATTTATTACAAGTAAGGAAGTGAGAAATCTCTCAATGTTGAAATGCTTCATTCAACTATCTATAATCCGGCTGCTTAGATCAGTAAACACCTTAACAAATCAATTTAAGAAAGGGAGAGTTATATGAGTGAAAAACAGGATTATCGTGTTTTTGAGCGGATGGTAGAGGAATGTGTAGATTATGCTTTTGCCTTTCAAGTCTTTTGGGAAAGATATCATCGGATACCGCCTCAAATACAGATTGGTTACTTTGACGACATATTGCGTCTGAATCCTTCGGCCGACTTGCTGGAGATCATTGTTCAGGAAATCAACAGCCTTGATGCGGAGAACCGGTTCAGAATGTGGAATCAAATCTTTGCGCACGTTAAGTTTTGGACCCCTACCAGTGCGATTCTTGATGCGGTTTGCATAAATTACTTTACAAGCGCTGAAGAAGACACAAACAGGAGAAATATGGTCTATGGGGCCTTCGGGGTTTACTTTGAACGTCATCCACAAACAATATCGTGGGATGCCGTTTATCAGATGGTTTGTATGATACAAGAACCGTCTCCTCAGGATATATTGTTCTTTTCGCAGCGCGCGGCCGTCATACTCGATCAGGAAAGTTCAGGAAAAATTGGGACGTTGTTAAAGAACCTGTTGGACAAACGGAGGGTTGGGTTCTCATCGCCGGAAAACGCAGTCAATGTCGCGTATACGCTCTTTAATGTCGGGTTAACCAAGGAGGCGGGAGAGATATTGTCGGAAGGTCTTTCCCTGTTTGGCCCAATGCCGCCGTCTGAAGAGGATGATTATTTCGGGAAAATTATTTTCCTGGAAAGATTTAGGAAGGAGATTGTTCAAATTCTTCCTGAGAGTAAGTACGACCTTTTTGTTACAGATCTCGTGGCTCGGGCATCCTCAGTCAATCAGTGTAATCTCCTGTACCATGCCGTGGCGAAAGAATACAGAGAAATGGTAGTTAAGCAGGCCGCTATTGTTTTTGCCAGGCAACCCAAGAAAAAACGTGTTAAGGTCTAAGCAAACTGGGTGAGTATTCACTTTTACATGCTATTTGCATATAAAATGATATTCACCCTTTTTTTGTGGCTTAACGTTAAAACAAATTTCCTCCTGGGATTAGGATTTTGAGGATAAAATTAATAACCGGTCCCATAACTAGACTAATGGGGGATGAACCTCCTACAGTGGGGAAGATAAGTAAGATAAGAATCAGGGTACCGAAGCGGGAAATAAAACGATCAAACTCATAAGCGTCTTTTTTTGGAAGAATGCCAACGATGATTTTTCCTCCATCCAGAGGGTGGATGGGAATAAGGTTAAAAATGGCCAGAGAAACATTAAGAATAATAATAGGTTCAAGGATAAGTGAGGAAAGCCAAAAATAACTTGAAAATGGGTCTTGTGTCAGTCTTAGGGCAATAGCCAAAATTCCGGCAACAATGAGGTTGGCAGCCGGCCCGGCAAGAGAAATAAGAGCGGTATCTTTTCTCGGGTTTTTAAGGTTATAGGGATCAAAACCGACGGGTTTAGCCCAACCAAAGGGAATGACTGCTGGCCCTATTATTGCACGCATAAACACCAATACCAAAAGGAGGGTAGTCCCCACAGGGTCATAGTGCTTGAGAGGGTTTAAAGACAACCTTCCTTCGAGTTTGGCTGTGGGGTCACCAAGATGGTCACTCATCCACGCGTGTGAGGCTTCGTGAACAGTAATGGCGACAACAAAAGCTATGATCCAGAAAATGATTGAAAACATGTTTTGAAATTCCTTTGTCTAACTAGTATAATACGTGAAGCTGAAAGCTAAAAGTATGAGCTATATTTGTCAAATCTGCGAAAAGAAAAATGTCATGGGGAATTCAAGGTCTCACAAACGTGGTGTGGCAGGAAAAAGATGGAAGAAAAGAGCTCCAGTGACCCCAAGACTTTTTGAGGCTAATCTACAGAAAGTTACGGTTACTATTGCCGGAGAATCTAAACAAATGCGTCTTTGCACCAAGTGTATTAAGAGGATTAAGAAGTACAAAGCCATTGGGGACTACAAGAATATTGTTATTGCTTAACTTTTACTTTAAGGAGTTATCAGGATACCCTTCAGAGAATTGCTTCCAGGAAACTTTATTTTTCCCTTCAAGCTGGACTACATCCAAAACAAATTTATCAGTACCCTCTACGTGAGCTTCTAGAATTTTGAGCCTTTTGGGTGTTTGGCTTTTGGCAAGAGAAACACTGGTCCATGCTCCCGGCCAGGGGGTGAGGGCATGGATAAACCTAGATAGAGATAAACCGTCAGTTGCTAGTAGGCCATCCTTAATGAAATTAACCTTTAGTTTTTTATTGGAGCCGGCTCCTTTTAGGGCTGAGGAGACAATCTCCGGAGATATAAAGCCATCCTCTTTCTTGATTTCACAGGTGAAAGTGGCCTCTTTTTCATCTTGGACTTGGGGATGAATCTTCCCTTTTAAGTAAGGGGTAAGAAGGTCAATTAAGACCTCGGCTGATTTTGAAAACAAGCGGTCGCGTAGGGATTCCACCGTGTCATTGGGCAAGATATCTTCCTTAAATTGAGAAACGATAGGCCCGTGGTCCAACTGGCTATCAATCTTCATAATAGTAGCCCCTGTGGTTGTCTCACCGAGTGCCAAAGCGGCCTGAATGGGTGAGGACCCTCGATATTTGGGTAAAAGAGAGGGGTGGATGTTCAAGATTCCATGGGGGAAAAGGTCAATCACACTCTGAGGGATTATCTGGGCAAAAGAGGCCAAAACGCCAAAGTCTGCTTCAACCTGGTCGTGAACCAACTCGTAAGAGTCAAAGTATATCGGGATTTTTCTTTTGTGGGCCCATTGATCGACTGGGGAATAAGTCAAAAACTGTTTTCGACCTACAGGTTTTGGTTTTTGGGTGACTACGGCCACAATGGGGGAGGTTCCATCTTTTTCCCTATACTCTTTGTGTAGGGCTGAAAGGATGGGGACAACATACTCTGGTGTTCCAAAAAAGACAATTCTCATAATTTAAACTAACTCTACTTCCTCCCAATCATCAAGTTTGCTGTTGAATTTGTAAAGCGGTGTTTTGTCTTTCAGGAGTTGGTCAAAAAACAGAGTACCATTTAAATGGTCGACCTCATGCTGGACAATTTGTGCCGAGAAGCCTTCGAAAACTTCCGTTTGGGTTTTCCCGTCAAGATCCATAAATGTTAGTTTCAAATGCTGCGGTCTTTTTAGGGGTCCGTAGATATTGGGGAGAGATAGGCATCCTTCCAGAATAACTTTTTGTTTCTTTGCCTTACCCTTTTTTCTTGGGCCTTGGGAAAGGGAGAGAATCTTGGGATTAACAATGACCCTTATTCCATGTCCGAAGACCATGGCAAACATTCTGACATTTTTACCGATCTGCGGGGCAGCTAGGCCTACGCCTTCGGGATCTTTTTGCACTTTTAGAGTGTCCACCAAATCTCGAGCGATTGCTAGAATTTTTTTATCAACCTTGGCAACTCTCTTTGATTTTTGCCTTAGTTTAGGGTCTTTTACATCAACAATTTTCTGAACCATGTTTCTATTTTATCACAGACGTTAGGAAGACTCTAATTATAGGGTGGAGGAAAGGTGGTTATTTGGAAAGTTCAAGAAGGTTTTGTTGGATTTTGGTGTCATCGGGGGAAATCTTGTCCAGAATGTATTGAAACTGTGCCTTCGCTTTTTCTTTTTCGCCTCGCTGGGAATAGATTAGACCCAAGGCGTAGCGGGCGTCTTTGTAGTTGGCTTTTAGTTCGATTGCCTTTTCCAGAGTTTGGATGGCCTCATCGGTGCGAGTGAGTCTTGCTTGGGTTAAAGCAAGATTATAGTATAGCTTGGCATCACTTGGAGCCATGGTAATGGCGCTTTTAATAGTTGATTCCACTGAGCTTAAGAGCTTGGTATCAAGGTTGGAGAGAGAAATAAGGATTGAAGCCCGGGATTTTACATAGTTTATGTTGTGAGGAGAGATTTTAATGGCCTGGTTTATTTCATAGATAGCTGTTTCGGCGAAGAGCTTAGCGTTATCCAGATCTGAATTGTTAAACATCTCAACAGCCAGGCCAGAGGCAGACTTGGCAATTTCTTCTAAGTAAAGGGGTTGGGTAATAGGGGTGGTTTTGACAGCCTTGTAAAGAGTAATCCGGGCCTGTGAGTATTCTTTTTGGGTGTTTAAGTCTTTCCCCTTACTATAAAGGTAGTCGGCATACCAATAGCGGGCTAAACAATAAAGAACGAAAGCAGTGGCACAAGAAGTTACGGCAAGAAGAATAATTTGTCTGAGGGAGAGCCTTGTACTTTTTTGTTTGGGGACGTCTTTTTCTTGTTGGCTAAAAGTGGTTGCAAAGGCCGGATAGAGAAAAGTGAGAAGCGAAATCACAACCACCGAAAATCCAAAAAAATTAGTTATCAAAATTGTTAAGTAGCCCGCAAAAAGAGCCAGGTTTAGATATTTTTGATCCTTATATTTTGTTTTACAGAGGATATAGCAGGAGAGGGCAATAATAGCCAAGTAGGTAGTAAGTCCAACAATTCCTGTTGTTGCCAGGTAGTTTAAGTATTCATTGTGGGCTTTGTTATATAAATAGTCCCATTCAGAGACGAGATTGTGTTCTTGTGGACGAAACTGAAAATAAGAGTAAGCAAATGTTTCTACTCCAGAGCCGAGGAGGGAATAGTGTTTCCAAATGTCTATTGCACCCTTCCAAACAATCTTTCTTATTTCTCCTGATTCAGTTCCACCCGTTTCAAGAACTGTTTCGTTGGTGTTGGTTGAGGAAGTGGTCGAGGGAGCCCATCCCGTTCTAATAATATCTGCCAGAGATGGGGTCCAGGGGGTACCCACAAAGAGGGTGAGAATAATGAATATCAAGTTGTGGATGAAAAGGGTACGAATATTTTTTTTGTTTTTGATGAAGGTAACTATGGCAAAGAGAAAATCGGAAACTGCAAAAGCAATAAGTCCAGAACGGGATTTGGTAAAAAGGAGTGTTAGAAAAAAAACAGCCGAAAGAAAGTAAGGAACTTTTGACCAAAGGAGGTTCTTAAGTTTTCCTTTAGAACTTGTATTTGCCTCCATAATCCAAGTAAGAGGAAGGACAACTGCAAGAAGAGCAGCCAGCCAATTGGGTTGTCCCAGGGTGGAAAAAACCCTGTTTTGGACATCCTGTACCCAAAGATTTTTGTCTACCCCGAAGTGCTCGGCAATTCCATAAAGGGAGACTAAAAAGGTCGAAATAATGAGGTATTTTATACATTTTAGAGTTTTTGCGGAATCCATATTGGATACGTAGGCCCAATAGAGGAGAAGGTAGGAAATTGTAGATGCAAGTCCACCGTTAAATCGTGAATAATAACCAAAGATAGAAGTCATCCAGTCAATGGAAAAAATTGTTGAGATGACTTGAGAGAGTAGAAACAAAACTAAAGGAATGTCTAGTATTGTGCGACGGAAGATAAATTTTCCTTGGAGAATGCTTTTTCCCACCCATAGGCCAGCAACTACTACAGTTATTAGATAAACGAAAACAATCTTGTTAAATTCAAAAAGCTCTGAGGTAGAGGGAAAAAAGACAATTGGTGTTAAGGAAAATAAAAAATAGAAGGATATAGCCAGAAGTTTATCAACCTTTTGCATACAGACAATTTATCAAAACCCCGTCCTATTTGAAAGGAGAATTTGCTATATTGAAAACACTCTATCGGGAGGTATACTTGAGGCGATTACTCCTATGAACGTATTTAACAAATTTACAGGGCGGATTAAACCTCCAAAAATTGACTTTAATCTTCCTGGAATAGCTTTGGGAAAGGTATTTGGAGTATTCTCACATGATGTAGGGATAGACCTAGGAACTGCAAATACTTTGGTGTGGGTAAGGGGAAAAGGAATTGTTATCAGGGAACCCTCGGTGGTTGCCAGAAAAAAGAAAACTAAGGAGGTTCTAGCGATTGGTTTATCCGCTAAGAAAATGTTGGGGAAAGCTCCGCAAAATATTGAAGTGGTTAGACCCCTTAAAGACGGAGTCATTGCTGACTTTGATGCAACTGCAGCCATGCTTACCCACTACATTAAAAAAGTGCATGAATCAGGAGCGGTGATTCCAAAAATTCCTAGACCCAGAGTCGTTATCGGCATTCCTTCCGGAGTTACCGAAGTCGAGCGAAGGGCCGTTGCTGATGTGGCCATTTCGTCAGGGGCAAGAGAAGCTCACCTGGTTGAAGAACCCATGGCCGCGGCCATTGGTGCCAATCTTCCAATTGATGGTCCACAGGGTACTTTTATTGTAGATATTGGTGGTGGGACGACAGAGATTGCCATAATTTCTCTGGGAGGAATTGTTTTGGGGCGTTCAATCAGAGTTGCTGGCGATGAGATGAATGAGGCCGTAATGAACTACGTGAGGCTTAAGTATTCACTTCTTCTGGGAGAGTCAACGGCTGAGGAAGTCAAGATAAGTATCGGAACCTGTTTTTCATCAAAAGAAAAATTTTTCGTAGTTAGAGGAAGGGATTTGGAGAGTGGTTTACCCAACTCTGTTAAGCTGTCTAATCTGGAAATTCAAGAAGCCTTGGCACCGATTGTTCAGGAGATTACTACTGCGATTGTTGACACCTTAGAAGAGACCCCTCCTGAATTAGTTGCAGATATTATGGAACGAGGGATTGTTGTGGCTGGTGGCGGGGCACTCCTTAGTGGAATAGATAAAGTGATTGCGGAAGTCACTAAAATGCCAGTGAGTATTGCTGAAGACCCCTTGACTTGTGTTGTCCGAGGATGTGGAAAAATACTTGAGGACTTGGATCTTCTGAATAAAATTAGAGTGACCAGAGGACTGAAATAAAAAAGGGGATTAACATGACTCGTGCCGGAAAAAGTCACTCTTTAACCCCCTTAATGGAAACAATTACTGACTATAAATAATCATAAGGATCGTCCATTACTTGTTCGAGTTTGGTATTAAATCTATTTAGCCCTACTGTACCAATAATGATTAGAGCAATGAAGAGTATTATGAGAGAAATAATACCTAACAAGTCTTTTGTCCAGAATATTGCCATCAGATTTATGATAAACATAAGTATGTTTGCGATGATTGAATAACATCCTCCATTAGTACGCTTAGATAAACCAAAGAATATTGATCCAACTGCTACAATAATCGAGGCGATTAATAGAGTTTCAATAGTTGGGTTCATGTAAACCTCCTATAGGATTTATATAATTGCTTAATTGTTAATTTGCCGGCTGCCTATTATATAACAATTGGTTAAAAATAACGAAAAATGAGGTATTATTAAGCCATGTTGGAAAGTTATTCTTCTAAGCATGATTCATGGCTGGGATGGTTTTTGAAAGGCCTTCTTATCTTAGGAACCTTAATTCTTCTGGGAAGACTTATAGAACTACAGGTTGTAAAAGGAAATTACTACAGGGGGTTATCCGAGGGTAACAGAATCAGAGAAGTGACCATTCAAGCGCCAAGGGGAAAGATTTTGGCAAGAGGTGGAGAAACTTTAGTTGGTAATAAGGAAGTTAAAAAGGAAGTTGTCTTCTCTCCTGAGAGCGGTTATACCAAGAAAGATGTCGATACGGTGAGTGCTAGTGCAGATCTGATTAGTGAGTGGAAAAGGAATTATCTTCTAGGTCAAAGCCTGGCTCATGTTGGTGGTTATGTCGGTTACGTAAATACCGGAGAGGTTGGCCGTGTGGATCCGGGGTGTACCTACAAAGGGCCCCTACGGGCCGATTCAGTTGTTGGTCGTGGTGGTTTAGAAGAGTGGTACAACTGCCTTCTTTCTGGACGTGACGGGCAGGAACTGATTGAGGTTGATACTTCAGGGAAAAAAGTGCGCTTGTGGGGAAAAGAAGATCCCATTCCAGGACAGGATATTAGGACCAATATAGATAAGGGGCTTCAGGAAAAAGTGGCCGAAGTAATGAAAGATGTTACAGGGGCCGTGGTGGTTACAGATACCAAAGGAGAGGTTTTGTCTCTTTTTTCCTCTCCCTCGTTTGATCCCAATATCTTTGTTGATAAAGGGAATGAGGAAGAAATAAGTGAGGTTTTAACCAGTGCCCAAACCCCTCTATATAATCGAGTGATCTCCGGACTTTATCACCCTGGTTCCGTTTTTAAACAAGTAGTCGCTATCGCCGCTTTAGAGGAAGGAACGATAGATAAAGATTACCTTTTTAATGATACGGGACAGATTGTGATTGAAAATATATATGGAACATATACTTACAATAACTGGTACTTTACCCAGAATGGTGGTCAAGAGGGAGAGATCGGAGTGACACGAGCAATTACCCGCTCGACCGACACTTTCTTTTATAAGGTGGGAGAGCTTTTGGGGATTGAAAAACTTTCCTCATGGGCCAAGAAGTATGGCTTAGGGGGTGTCTCTGGGATAGATCTTCCTGGGGAAGCTCCAGGCTTAGTCCCGGACCCGGAGTGGAAAGAGAAAACTAAAAATGAACAGTGGTTTCTGGGGAATACTTACCACATGTCCATAGGCCAGGGAGATTTGGCAATCACTCCACTTTTGGTCAATACCATAACTGCCGTAACTGCCTCAGGGGGGAAACTATGTACTCCTAGGCTTGTTGGTGACGGGGAGTGTAAGGATCTTAAAATAAAAAAAGAGAATATTGATCTTGTTAAGGAAGGGATGGGGGGAGCCTGTTCATCCGGTGGAACTGGATATACTTTTTTTGATGCGGATCCAAAAGTGGGTTGTAAAACAGGAACTGCAGAAACAATGGAAAAGGATATCACTCACGCCTGGTTTACTTTTTTTGCACCGCTTGATGATCCAGAGATAGTAGTTACAGTTTTTGTGGAAAAAGGAGGAGAAGGTTCTAAAGTTGCCGGTCCAATTGCCCGCCAAATATATAACTTTTGGTTTAAAAAATAGCTTTCTGCCATGACTAGTGAGCAATATCTTGTCCTTGTGTCTTCGTTTATTCCTTTCGGTCCCCAAAGGCTAGGATTACTTTTAAAATACTTTACAACCCCGGGGAGAGTATGGGAGGCTTCCACCTGCGAACTTCTAAACACAGGTTTAAAAGGAAAAATGGTTGAGGATTTTGATGCTTATCGTAAGGGGGTTAATGTTGCAGAATATTTTCGGAGGTTAAAAAAGTTGGGAATTTCCTTTGTTACCAAGTTTTCCAAAAGTTATCCTGCCAACCTGCGAGGGTTAGATGATGCCCCTTACACCTTGTATATTAAGGGGAAGCTACTGAAGAGAGATGTCAGGGCAGTTGCTGTGGTGGGTACCAGAAGAATTACTGGCTATGGAAGGGAAGTTGCCGAAATATTCTCCAGCGGCCTAGCTAGAAATGGGGTGACGGTGGTTTCGGGACTTGCCAGGGGAGTTGATACTATGGCTCATAAAAGCGCATTAAAGGCCGGAGGCCGAACGATTGCCGTTCTTGGAAGCGGTTTAGACTATGTCTATCCTCCTGAAAATATAGGCTTGGTCAGTGACATTATTAGATCCGGGGGCGCTGTCGCTTCTGAGTTTCCTTTGGGTTACCCCGTAAGCGGGGTAAACTTCATTACTCGTAACCGAATTATTTCTGGTCTTTCTAAAGCTGTTTTGGTGGTTGAGGGAGAAGTCAAAAGTGGAACTTTAATTACCGCTTCCCACGCAGCTAACCAGGGAAAAGATGTTTTTGCTGTTTGTGGGCAGATCACCTCTCCCATGTCCGGAGCCCCGCACTTTCTTATTAAGAATGGCGCGAAAATCGCCTTTGAGGTGGGTGATATCCTGTCTTCACTTGACGAAGTTGCTAGAATATCTGACCGGAGCCAGTAATCAAGAGTTACTATCATCAAAGTTAAAAGTATGTTTTAATGTTGTGAAGAAAGAATAAGAATATGAATTTAATTATCGTCGAGTCACCAACCAAAGCCAGGACCCTATCCAAGTTTTTAGGAAAGGAATTTTCGGTCCTTGCGACCATGGGTCATATTAAGGACCTTCCCAAAAGTAAACTTGGGGTAGAGGTTGAAAAAAAATTTGCTCCTTCATATGTTGAAATAAAAAAGAAGGGCGACATAGTGACGGACATTAGAAAAGAAGCCAAGCTTGCAGGCGGGGTATACATCGCAACCGACCCTGACCGCGAAGGAGAAGCAATTGCTTTCCACGTTGAAGAGGTTTTGGCTGATGATCACCTCAAAAAGAGTGTAGAGGTTGCTAGAATCACTTTTCATGAAATAACTAAGGAAGCGGTTGAAGAAGCCATTGCTCACCCCAGAAAAGTGGATGGTAATTTGGTTAGTGCTCAAGTCGCCCGAAGAATTTTAGATAGACTGGTTGGATATAAACTTTCACCCCTTCTCTGGAAGAAGGTTCGTCGAGGACTCTCCGCTGGAAGAGTGCAAACAGTCGCAGTTCGTTTAATTGTTGAGAAAGAAAGAGAGATTGAGGCTTTTAAGGCAGTGGAATATTGGGACATTAACTGTCTGGTTAAAGGCAAAGAAGGTAAAGCAAAAGATAGTCCCTTTTTAGTTTACTTAACTAAGATTGATGAGAAGAAAGCCGAAGTGGGAAATGGACAAGAGGCTAAAGAGGTTGTGGCCCATCTTGAAAAGGCAAGTTATCAAGTGGCAGAAGTTAACAAAAAGGAAGTAATTAAATCTCCATCAGCACCTTTTACAACCTCAACTCTTACTCAAGCAGCTGCAAGAATATATTTCTGGTCCTCCAAAAAAACCATGAATATTGCCCAACGTCTTTATGAAGAGGGATTAATTACTTACCACCGAACCGACTCTACCAATATTGCCATTTCTGCATTGGATAAGGCAAGAGGGTACATCAAAGAAAAATATGGAGATAAATATCTTCCAGACCGCGCAAGGATGTTTAAGACCAAGTCTAAATTGGCGCAAGAGGCTCATGAGGCAATACGACCCACCAATGTTGCTTCCAGTTTCATAATTTCCAACCACAAGTACGAAACTGAAGCTAAGATTTTATACGACCTTATCTGGAAACGCTTTTTAGCGTCTCAAATGACCGAAAGCACATATGACGAAACAAAAGTAGTGGTTGAGGCAAAACATGATTCGAAATCATTTACTCTGGTGGCAACAGGATTGGTGATGAAGTTTGATGGTTGGAGAATTCTTTTCAATAAAAAAGAATCAGAAGAGGCAGTTCTTCCTGAAGTCGAAAAGGGAGATACTCTGGATCTTGAGAAGGTAAATTCCGAGCAGAAATTTACTCAACCTCCCGCGCGCTTTACTGAGGCCTCCCTTATTAAGACTTTAGAGAAACTGGGTATTGGTAGGCCTTCAACCTACGCCCCAATCATTTCTACAATTCAAATGAGAAATTACGTCGAGAAAAAGGAAGGTAAGTTTTTCTCGACAACAGTAGGGGTTGCAGTTAATGATTTTTTGCTCCCTAACTTCCCTGGAATTTTTGAATATAGTTTTACTGCCGACATGGAAGGAAAATTCGATGAGATTGCCGATGGAAAAATAAAAAGAGAGATTGTTCTAGAAAAGTTCTGGAATCCTTTTGAGAAAAAACTGGTTGATGTGGAGAAAAACTCCAAGAGGGTAAAAATTGAAGTTGAGAAGCTGGGAAAAAAATGCCCTGATTGTAAAGAGGGGGAGTTGGTAATAAGACTTGGACGTTTCGGAAAGTTTATTTCCTGTTCCCGTTTTCCAGACTGCAAACATACCGAAAAGTATGTGGAAAAAATAAATATGAAATGCCCTGATTGTAAAAAAGGTGACGTGATAGTAAAAAAATCAGGTAAGGGGAGACGCTTTTTTGGTTGTTCCCGTTACCCTGATTGTAAATGGGCTTCATGGAAAAAACCCCAGAAAGAGGGAGAAGAAAATAAAAAACCCGACGCATAGTTTTTAAGCTAATTGTCGGGTTAACCGCGTTTTGACTAAACTGCAATTGGTGCCGTAATCGGTGGGTGGCAAAGATAATTTACAAGGCTAAAATCTTCATACTCATAATCAAAGATCGACTTAACGTCTGGATTGAGCACCATTTTTGGTAGACGGAATGGCGCTCTGGTTAATTGCTTTTTTACCTGGTCGACATGATTAGTGTAAATGTCGTTATAACCGATCGTATGGACAAACTCTCCCGGTTCATATCCCGTCTGATAGCAGAACATCAAAAGAAGAAGTGCATAGGAGCTAATATTAAAAGGAACTCCCAGGAACATGTCTGCTGATCTTTGGTACATCCCAAGTGAGAGTTTATTGTTTGTCACACTAAACTGAAAGAGTACATGACAGGGCGGAAGGGCCATCTCATTCAGTTCGTCAACTTTCCAGGCATTGACCAGTATGCGGCGATCGTATGGGTTTTTCTTAATTGTTTCAAGAGCCTTTGAGATTTGATCATAGGTTTTTCCATCTGCTCCTCTCCAGGTTCTCCATTGGGCTCCATAAACAGGTCCGAGATCCCCGGTTTCTTTATTAGCCCATTCGTCCCAGATCGTTACACCTTTTTCATTTAGCCATTTGATATTTGTTTCCCCCCTAAGCATCCATAAAAGTTCATAAATAATGGATTTTAGGTGCATTTTTTTGGTAGTGAGAATTGGAAATCCCTCGGATAAATCATATCTGGTTTGAGTTTGAAAGTAGGAATAAACCCCAACTCCTGTTCTATCCATTTTATAGGCACCATGGTCCAGAACATGCTGCAAAAGGTCTAAATATTGTTTCATTAGATTCTCTCTTTCTGTTGAAATTATATTGTTAAACTGCGCGGTTGATGAAGAGATTAGATCAATTTATTGATTGGGTCAAATACCAAAAAACATCCTGTAGAAAAAATAAATAAACGTGTATACAATGGCGCAGACTATGACCCCTGAAAATCCTGGAAGGTCAGAAATACTTCAAGTAAGACACCTACGTATAGGCATAATGGGGGCCACTGGATCTGGGAAAACTACTTATGCAAATATTCTTAGGGATCGGTGTGGTTTTTGTGTTCCAGAAGAGAATTTTCCAGAAAATCCTTACTTAGAGGGTTTTTACAAAGACCCTGTGAAATATTGTTTTGACTCTGAAAAGTTTTTCTTGGAAGCCAAAGTGGAACAATTAGCAGAAGTTGAAAATTCGTTAGTGGGGGTTGTCGATCCTGATATAGAAATGGATGGAATATTTGCTAGGACCCAGAGACAAATGGGGTGGATGAATTACAACCAATATTGCGCCTATAGCGAATTGTATATGGAGGCCAAAAAGAAAGTTAAGCGTCCCGATATTTATTTTGCTGTCATTGCACCCCCAGACGTGGTGAAGGAAAGAATAAAAATAAGAGGTAGGGAATTTGAAAAATGGCTGTTCGAGGATGTTGATCGTCTTCGCTATATTGACCTTCTTTGTAAAAATACCGAAGAGTGGATGTGGAAGAAAATGAGAGAGCCAGGTTTTCCTCCGGTTGAGCGAATTAGGAGTGGCTCATATTATTTTGCCCAAGGTGAGGAGGAAGAGCGTGGATTAGTGGAGGATACTCTTAGTGCTATTCATTACAATTTTCTCGACCAAAGAAGCTACAAAACCAAAATTCTAGAAACTGTAATAATTCCTGGTGTAAAAAGAGAGTGGGGACGAGAAGTCCTGGTTAATTATTTAGTTAGAAATGGGGAAATTGTGGAAGAGAAAGCTGACCTGGAAGCAAGGACTTAATAATGACAATCGAAAGAGGTAAATTAATAGTTTTCGAGGGAGTTGGTGGTTCTGGAAAAAGTACGCAAATTAGGCGAGCCAAAAAATACCTACGCGACGAAAAAGAGATCGATGTATTAAGAACCAGAGAGCCGGGTGGAGTTAAAGGAGCGGAAATAATTAGAAAATTAATTTTCGATTTAAAAGAGGCGGGAATTGTAAACGCGGATCACCAAATGGCCCTCTTTTTTGCTTCCAGAAAAATTTGGCTAGAAAGTAAAATTAAACCTACGCTGGGGAGAGGGAAGTGGGTTTTAACTGATAGGTGTGATACTTCGACAAACGCTTATCAGGGGTATGGAGAGGGAGGAAATTTGGCAACAATTGCACAATTTTCTAACTTTATTATGGGGACATGCCGTCCAGATGCAGTTCTTTTGATAGATATATCCTTAGAGACATTTATGAAAAGAAGGGGGGTAAACCCTGACGGGGACCCCTTTGATAAGATGGGTCCCGATTTCTGTCTGAGGGTGATTGAGGGTTATAGGAAAATGGCGAAGGACAGGTGGATGGATATGAATTGGTACTTAATCAATGGGGAAGGTTCAATTTCAGAAGTCTGGGGTGAGGTAAGAAATGTTCTAGATTTTTTAGCAACTAAGAAATAGTCTTCTTTCTGGTATATAATTTCCCATATGACAAAATTATTTGAAGGTAAAAGACTGGCTGGAGAGATGCTGGATGACCTAAAAAGTCAGGCTCTTGATTTTGAATCTAAGTATAATAGAAAGCTTACTCTGGCAGCTGTACAAATTGGAGACCTAGCTGAAAATAGTAAGTATCTTTCTCTTAAGATCAAAGTTTTTTCTCAGGCAGGGGCGGAGGTAAAACTCTTCCAGTATGGAAGCGGAAAAGCGGTAGAGGAATACATCTCTGAAATTGAAAAATTAAACAACGACCCCACTCTTGATGGAATTATGATTCAGCTTCCACTAGGGTCTAACGTAAATGATTTTGATAGGGAAAAAATTATTTCCACTATTGATTCTTCTAAAGATGTCGACGGGATGAAAGAGGGCAGTGGTTTTACAGCCCCGGTGGTGTTGGCAGTTTTAAGAGCTTTAAAGGAGGCGGGCAACTATCTTGAGTTGTCCTCTAAGTCCCTTAGTATTTTGGTTCTTGGTTCACATGGTTTTGTTGGAAGGAAGATAATGAATAATCTTGTTGATAGGGAAAGGGGTACAAAGCTGACTGGCCTGGGCAACTACGAGCTTATGGGGATTGATATCGAGAGTATTAATAGGCTTAAAGATGAAGTTAAAAGGGCTGACGTTGTTATTACAACAACTGGTACAAGTGGATTAATCTCGGCAGATTGGGTGAAGAATAGTTTTGTGGGAATTGATGTTGGGGCACCTGATGCTGAGTTTGCAGAAGGGTGTAGTGAGAAAGCCAGTTTCATGACCCCAGTTCCGGGAGGAGTAGGGCCATTAACTATTTCCTACCTTTTGGGAAACTTGTTAAAAGTAAGAAACACGGTTGATCGTTGAAAGTTGTAGATTTTTTGCTACAATAACACTACGCACATCGGCCACGCCTTCTGGAACTTCCGGCTGATGGTGGAATAAGAAGGCAAAATATATTTCAATGACTGTAAATATTTCACTCGAAAAATTGATGGATACGGGTGCTCATTATGGGCATCAGACTAGACGTTGGAACCCCAAGATGGAGGAATACCTTTATACCTCTGAAAATGGGGTACATATTTTTGATCTGGTAAAGACAAAAGAAGCCCTAGAAGAGGCCTTAGATTTTCTAGAAAAAGCTTCAAAAGAAGGTAAAAAGATTGTTTTCGTAGGTACCAAAAAGCAGGCTAAGGAGACCGCTATGGTTTGTGCTAAAGAAGCAGGTTGTTTTTATGTTAACGAACGTTGGCTGGGAGGAACACTCACCAATTTCGAGCAGATTAAAAGGTCTCTTAAGAAACTTGATGACCTTCGGGAAGATAAAAAAACTGGCGCCTTAAATAAGTTTACTAAGAAAGAAAGGCTGCTTATTGATAGAGAAATTGAAAGACTGGGACGTTTCTTTGGAGGACTCCAGGGATTAGATAAGGCTCCTGAGGTTTTGATCATCGTTGATGTAAAGAAAGAAAAAGGGGCTTGTTTAGAAGCAAAGGGGAAAGAGATCCAAGTAATCGGTATCGTGGATAGCAACTCCGATCCTGACTTGGTAGATTTTCCCATCCCTATGAATGATGATGCCACTCACGCTTTGGAATATGTTTTAGAACTGATGAAAGAGGCAATTATTAAAGGTGCTTCTTCTGTCAAGGAAGACAAAGTTGAGGGAAAGAAGGTAGGATAGAGAAGTAGATATGGCAATTTCACTTGACCTAATTAGGAAACTTAAAGAAGAAACAGGTGCTCCAGTAATGAGAGTCAAGAAGGTCTTGGAAGAGTTGGATGGTGATGAGAAAAAAGCTGAAAAGATTTTAAGGGAAGAAGGCTTTGAGAAAGCTGCAAAAAGGGAAGGTAGAGAAACTTCACAGGGTTTGGTTAAAGCCTACGCCCATCATTCCGGGAGAATAGTTGCTGCGGTTGAGGTCATGTGTGAAACAGATTTTGTTGCCAAAAATGAGCTATTTGTTGACCTGGCCAATAATTTGGCTATGCAGGTTGCTTCCATGAACCCCAAGGATGTTAAGGAACTTGAAGCTCAAGATTTTATTAAAGACCCTAGTAAAAAAGTAGGAGATTTGGTAAAAGAAGTTATTGCAAAAACTGGAGAAAATGTAAAGATAGGGAGAATCTGCCGCATGGAATTGGGAGAGTAGAAATACTTAATGACACCAGAGCCAGATAATACGGTTATACCCGGAAACTGTGAGGCAAGGACTTCTTTTTCCCTCCGACAGGGGGATGTTTTTAAACTAATTACCCCACCTTCTGAGGATGGTAATAGTAATTCAATTTCTAAGTATTGCCCCGTGGTTGATGGTCCGGTAAAACTTTGTCCTCTTATAGTACACGGGTACATATTTGGAGTGAACTGCAACCCCGCAAGTTGTGATAAACTTAAAAAGAAGTAAATAATGGATGAGGATCAAATAAAAGAGAAGATGCAACAAGTGGTGGCCCTTGTGCAGGGAGATATTTCTTCAATAAGAACAGGTCGAGCTAATCCTTCAATCGTTTCTGACTTGATGGTTGCGGTCTATGGTGGCCAACAAAGACTTAAGATTCAAGAGGTGGCAACAATTACTGCTTCGGATGCACAAACAGTTATTATCGATCCCTGGGACAAATCAATTATTGGGGAGATTAGACAGGGGATTTTATCTGCTAATGTCGGGATTAATCCTTCGTTGGATGGTGAGGTCATAAGAATTTCAGTCCCCCCTCTAACAACGGAAGATAGGGAGCGTTATGTTAAACTTCTTTCCACTAAACTGGAAAGCGGTCGGGTAATGATTCGTCAGGTCAGGGGGGATGGAATGAAGGATATTAAAAAAGCCTTTGAGGATAAAACGATCTCCGAGGATGAAAAATTTTCTCAAGAGAAACGTCTGCAGGAAGTTACGGATGAGTATGTTGATAAGATAGATACTTTAGGAGAGAAAAAGAAAGAAGAACTTCTAACAATTTAACTCTTTTTAAGTCAATCTTGTTCACGGTCCTCAAGTTAGATATACTCTACAGGTAATGATCTCTTCTATTTTAGTTTTTATTGTTGCACTTTCTGTTCTTATTTTGGTTCATGAGCTGGGGCATTTTTTGACAGCACGTTGGATGGGGATTTGGGTTGAGGAGTTTGGTATTGGACTTCCTCCGAGAATCTTCGGCAAGAAAATTGGTTCCACAATTTATTCTATTAACCTGCTTCCTTTTGGTGGGTTTTGTAGGATGCACGGAGAGGATTCTGAAGATAACACAACCAACGCAGAAAAGTCATTTCTTAGAAAAAGCAAGAAAGCTAGAGTTTTAGTAACTATCGCTGGAGTAGTTATGAATCTTGTATTAGCTTTGGTTGCTTTTTCAATAGTGTATACCTTCTCTGGTATTCCTAGACCTAGTGGTAAGGTTACTATTCTTGATGTAGTTGCCTCCTCTCCCGCACAAGAAGTCGGACTTATTGCTGGGGACCTAGTTAAGAAGGTCGAAGGGAAGGATATTGCTACCAGTGATGAGTTTGTTGCTCTCTTGGAAGAAAAGAAAGGTACAAAAGTTGCTTTGGAGGTAGAAAGAACTGAGGGTGATAACGTCCAAACGAAAAAAATGAAGGTAGTTCCAAGAGAGAATCCTCCTGAGAACGAAGGGCCCTTGGGAGTGGTAGTCTCATCAACCGAAATTTACTTCCCTCCGATTTGGCAAAGGCCTTTTTATGGGGTTTACTACGGTTCTCAGGATGCCTTTTTCTGGGGTAAAACAATAGTTGGAGGGTTGGGAACCATGCTGGCAGGAATATTAAAAGGCAATATACCCAAGGATGTTTCTGGGCCAGTTGGAATTTTTGCTATTACCACAGAAGCATATAAAGTTGGTTTCCTGTCACTTCTTAATTTTGTTGGGATTCTTTCTTTGAACCTGGCCATTCTTAATATTGTTCCTTTTCCTGCTCTTGATGGAGGAAGGCTTTTCTTTATTGGAATCGAAGCCATCTTCGGGCGCAAAGTTCTACCCAAGGTCGAAGCGTCAGTGAATGCAGTTGGAATGGCGGTTCTTGTTCTGTTATTATTGGCGATTACAACTTATGACATCAAGAGACTTATTGCTGCTGGGAGTATAGATGGATTTTTGCAATCCTTTTATAAATAGTCATGTTACAATCACAACTTTTTCCCAAAACTAGAAAAGAAGCTCCTAAAGATGCGGAGAGTGTGAACCACAAACTTCTTGTGCGTGCGGGTTTTATTGACCAACTGATGGCTGGTTCTTGGACTCTGCTTCCTTTGGGTTGGAGAGTGGTTGTTAAGATTAATCAAATTATTCGTGAAGAGATGAATGCCATTGGGGGACAAGAAATGCTCATGCCCCTTCTTCATCCGAGTTCTGTTTGGAAAGAAACTGGTCGATGGGAGAAAGCCAAAGAGATAATGTACCAATTTGAAATGAACGGAAAAGAGTATGGACTGGCTTTTACTCATGAAGAGATTGTTCTTGATCTCCTGAGGAAAAATATCAAAAGTTATTCAGACCTCCCTCTAGCGGTTTACCATTTTTCAACCAAGTTTCGAGATGAGGCCCGCCCGAAGAGCGGAATCCTTAGAGGCAGAGAATTTATGATGAAGGATCTTTACTCAGCCCATGTTTCGGAGGAGGATCTGATGGACTATTACGATATAGTAAAAGGGGCTTACGTGAAGATTTTTGATAGACTTGGGTTTAACTATAAAGTTACTGAGGCTTCTGGTGGCGTCTTCACCGATAAGCACACCCATGAATTCCAAGTTCTTTGTCCCAATGGAGAAGATTTTATTTACTACTGTGATAAATGTGACTGGAGTTACAACAAGGAAATCTTTGAAGGTAAAGCAGGAGATGCATGTCCAGTTTGTGGTAAGGGAAAAGTAGTTGAAGCTAAAGCTATAGAAGTCGGGAATATTTTTCCTTTGGGAACCTGGTTGTCGGAAAGAATGAAAATTTATTACACCGACAAGGAGGGCAAAAAAAGAATTGTTTGGTTTGGCAGTTACGGAATTGGTCCTACCAGAGTCATGGGGACTATTGCCGAGGTGTCTCGTGATGAACACGGGCTCATTTGGCCTTCCCAGGTAGCACCTTTTAATGTTCATTTGATAGAGCTTCCGGGTTCTAAAAACACGAAAGAGATTTACAAACATCTGATAGATGGGGGTGTGGATGTTCTTTGGGACGATAGAGGTGTCGGTACCGGTGAAAAATTTGCCGACTGTGACCTTATCGGTATCCCCGTAAGGCTGGTAGTTTCTGAAAAGACGGGTGATAAAATTGAGTGGAAGGAGCGCACTTCTAACGAGACGGTCCTTTTAACCATCGAGGAAGTTCTGCAAAAACTTAGAGCCTGACTTTAGTAGTTTTGGGTATAAGAAAAGTGGTAATGGCTAAAAAGAAAAAAATTGTAGTAATTGGGGGAGGGACGGGGACATATACAGTACTTCTTGGTCTTAAAAAATATCCAATCGACCTATCAGTTATAGTAACCATGATGGATTCGGGTGGATCAAACCGTGTCCTTCGAGACGAGTTCGGACTCCTTCCCACATCAGACCTTAGGCAGTGTATTGTGGCCCTTTCTTCTGAGGACACTGATCAAACCTTGAGAAAACTTTTTACCTACCGTTACTCTAAAGGGATAGGAATAGAAGGGATGACTTTCGGAAATCTCTTTATGGCCGCCTTAACAGATATCTATGGGGGGGATCAAAAAAAAGCTATTGAAGAAACATGCGAAATCTTGGGAGTAAAAGGCAAAATATTTCCGGTCACTCTGGAGAATACTAACTTGGTTGCTAGGTATGAAAACGGCCAGCAAGTTTTGGGAGAACACATGATTGACGAACCAACTAAGCAGTTGACGGGTAAGAGAATCTCATCCCTGTCAGTATTTCCTCCGGCTAAAGCCAGTAGTGCTGCTCTATCAGCTATTAAGGAGGCTGACCTGATTATTTTAGGTCCTGGGGACCTTTATACCAGTGTGATTTCTAACTTAGTGGTCGACGGGGTAGCTAAGGCTGTGGCAAATACCAGGGCTAAACGGGTTTTTATCCTAAACCTAATGACTAGGATTGGCCAGACGGAGGGTTATAAGGCCTCAGACCATATTAGGGAACTAACTCGCTATCTTACGAAACCATGTATTGATTATTGTTTGGTAAATAATGATACTAATTTTCCAAAAGAGGCTCTTAATTGGTATAAAAAAGTGAGCACATACCCGGTAGAGGACGACTTAGAGGAGAGTGGAAAGATGAGAGTAGTAAGAACGCCGTTGTTTGATAAAACGATATACAAAAAGGTTAAGGGAGACAGACTGATAAGAAGCCTTATTAGACACGATTCCGTAAAGGTTGCTGAGGCCGTAATGAAACTTCTTTAAGTCCAAAACTCCTCTTGTAGTTGGTAAACCTTGTTCTTATACTAAGACTACCTTATGGACGATTGTATTTTTTGTAGGATTGCTAAAAAGGAGGCCCCTGCAGAGATTGTTAAAGAGACGGACAATTTAATTGTCTTTAAAGAGCTCCACCCCAAAGCTCCGATACATCTTTTAATTGTACCTAAGAAACACTTATTGGATATCACCCAGTGTGATGATGCTTTATGGACAGAGATTAAAAAAGTCGCCCTTGAAGTATCCGGCGAGAAGTCTCCTAAGGCGTTTAGGTTGGTGGTTAATGCGGGGGATGCTACGATGGTTAAACACATGCACGTTCATTTCTTGGGAGAAGTGGGGGTGGAAAGAGAAGTATGATAGCAGATACCATTACACATAAAATTGGTGAAGCGATGAAGGCTCATGATGAGACCAGGCTTTCAACCTTGAGGATGCTCTCATCGGCATTAAATTATGAGTTTATAGCCAAACAACACAAGCTTTCAGAGGAAGAGGAAATCGTGGTTGTAAAACGAGAAGCCAAAAAGAGAAAAGATGCGATAGAGATCTATCAGCAGGCCAAAGCGCAGGATCGAGCAGAGCAAGAGGCAAAAGAGTTAGAGATCTTAAAGGAATTTATGCCGGCAGAGATGGGTGAGGGAGAAATAGCCAGATTGGTGGATGAAGCGATTTCCCAATCGGGCGCCTCGCAAATTTCCGATATGGGTCGGGTAATCAGCATGGTGGTAGGTAAATCTGGTGGAAGAGCCGATGGAAGTGTGGTTGCTAGGCTAGTTAAAGAAAAGCTGTCTTCGAAGTAAGAGACCTATGACTAAAGTCCGAGTTTATAAATCATCAAATTATCCTGTGGGAGCAGTTTCCCTCAAAAGAAAAGTTGCGGCTTTTTTGAAAGAGAAAGGCCTATCTTCATCTTGTGAGGTGTCTATTGCTATTGTTGGTGAGGAGAGGATGTTAAGACTGGGTAAAAAATACTTAAAGGGGGATAAGAGCGTGCACAATGTTCTCTCTTTTACCGAAAACGAAGTGATGCAGAAGTTTGTCTATCCTCCTGAAGGACCACTTCAGTTGGGTGAAGTAGTGGTCTGTTACCCTAAAGCATTTCAGGAAGCAAAGTATGAGAATAAACGGATAGATGAGAAGGTGTGGGAATTAGTAGAACACGGCCTGATGCACCTTTTGGGTTATCACCACAAGTAAAAAAGCGTTAAGTTTACAATTGGATTATTGAATAATTTGTTTATTGTGTTATTAATTTAACTACGATGACTCTCTACTTAAAGTATCGTCCTCAAACCCTTTCAGAACTGGATCTTGTGGGAGTCCGTGAATCCCTAAGTAGTATTTTTAAGTCTAAAAATATTCCCCACGCTTTTTTGTTTGCGGGCCCCAAAGGAACGGGAAAGACTTCGGCAGCCAGGATTGTAGCTAAAATTCTAAATTGTGAAGAGAATTCTAAAGCTTTCGCGGAACCATGTAATAAATGTCAGCAGTGTCTATCAATTACTAAGGGAAATAATATTGATGTTGTAGAACTGGATGCTGCAAGCCACCGTGGAATTGACGATATTCGAGCTTTGAGGGATGCGGTTAAACTTTCTCCCGCTAGTGCGAGGAAAAAGGTTTATATCATTGACGAGGCCCATATGTTAACTACTGAAGCCTTCAATGCTTTTTTGAAAACACTAGAGGAGCCTCCAGACCATGTGGTGTTTATTCTCGCGACCACTAACCCTGAAAAAATTATTGATACTATTAAATCTCGTACTACCTTAATTACCTTCGCTAAGGCGAAAGACGAGGAGATTGTCTCTTCCCTGGAGAAAAAAGTAAAATCAGAAAAGCTCAAATACGACAAAAAGGCTCTGGGACTTATCGCTAAGGGTTCGGATGGATCATTCAGGGACGGAGCAAAAATTCTGGAGCAACTCATTGCCGAGAACGTACCGCTTTTGTCTGACAAAGTAGAGAAGTATTTCTCAACCAGTGGAGTGTTGGGAATTGATGAATTTGTCGCCGAACTCAAAAATAAAAATGAGACATGGTTACTTAACACGATCGAAAATGCTTCAGGAAAGGGCCAGTCATTTACTGTCCTAATTGAGAATCTTTTGGATAAGCTACACAAGGAGATGCTTATTAGTGTCGGTGTAGTTGAAGGAAAAACAATCTTCGAAGATAGGGACGATTTGGTGGTTCTTATTAAACTGTTGATGGATGCATATGGAGGAACAAAAGTTTCTTTTTTGGAACAAATTCCTCTGGAGTTGGCAGTGATTAAGTGGTGTTCAGCTAAAGAGGAAGGGGGAAAAAAGCCAGAAGAAGAACCTGTGGAGAAAGCAGAAACCCAAAAAGAAGTAAAGGAAAAGGTTGTTGAAGAGGTATTAAGTGAGCCGGAGGATGCCTCAAAAAAAGATGATCTCCTGCCCAATATTGCCGAAGTTGTAGGCGGTGTAGTCACAGATGACATCTGGCAGAGGATCCTTGCAGAAACGAGAGTGGCTAACGCTTCAATTGAGGCCCTTCTAAGGGCAGCCAAACCGATTGGTTTCAAAGATAACAAACTGGTATTGGGCGTATATTATAAGTTTCATAAAGAACGTCTCGAAGAGATTAAACAGCGACAAATCTTAGAGAGAATTGCTGGGACAATCTTAAATTGCAATCTTAGAATAAATTGTATTTTAACCGAACCACCTAAAAAAGAGGTTGTCAAAAGTGAAGAAGTGGTTCTGATTGAACCCGGTTCGGTCTTGCCTGGGTCTGATTTAGCCCCATCTTCTGATCCTCTTTTGACTAAAGAAAAGGAGGAGGATATAATCGAAGTTGCCAAAAAGATATTTAGCTAAGATATGTTTGATAAATTTAAACAACTAGGGGATTTAAACAAGATGCGTCAACAGGCAAAGGTCTTGCAAGAGGAGCTATCTAAGATTAAAGAGAGCTATTCTAAAGGGCAATATAAGATTGTGGTTACAGGAGAACAAAAAGTTGACTATATCGAGATTGATGGCGAGGAGCAAAAAGAACTAGTAAGAGTAATCAACGATGCCATGAAGAATGTTCAGAAGAAGTCTGCAAAGAAAATGATGGAAATGGGTGGTGGCCTCTCAGGACTCTTGGGTGGGATGAAGTAAATTTTCTCTTCAGCTCTTTTTAATGTCTGCGTTTTATCCTAAAATGTTTTTGTGGTATTAAAATCACAGAAATCTAAAATTCTTCTTATTGTTCTTGTTCTATTAGCCGTCCCAGCCCTGGTTTACCTGGTTTTGAAGCCTACTGGTTTTTTGGGAAGGGCCTTTGGCACTCCGGCTAATCTTTTAATTGACGCGGGGTCCTCTTTTGATGTTGGCGGACAGACATGGCAGAACCTGGCTCAAGGGGGAGAAGAGAACGCTAGGATGCTTGATTGCTGCACAACCCAGATAAAGGCCCTAGGCCCTAAGTATATTAGGATTGACCATGTCTTCGATTACTATAATACCGTGACTCGAGGGGGGGATGGCAAGCTAGCTTTCGATTGGGCGGGGTTAGATCTTACTATTGGGGATATCACTGCCTCTGGGGCAAGACCTTTTATCAGTCTTTCCTATATGCCTTCAGCCATCTCACGGGGTGATATTAATGATTTACCAAAAGACTGGGCAGAATGGGAACTAGCCGTTCAGAAATTAGTTGAGCATGTCAGTGGATCAGGAGGGCTTGGCCTGGATGGTGTTTACTACGAGGTTTGGAATGAACCTGATCTTTTTGGAAAGTACAAAACATTTGGTGATAAAAGCTATGTGGAACTTTATTCACACAGCGTGATTGGAGCCTCTCGTGCGGGTGGGGCTAAGGCTTATAAAATTGGAGGGCCGGCTACCACGGGTCTTTATGAAAATTGGGTAAAAGATCTTTTGGAAGTAGCCGCCAGAAGTGGAATGAGAGTGGACTTTATTTCTTGGCACCGCTATTCAAAGACTTTGGCAGATTTTGAAGAAGATTGGCTGAAGGTTTCAAAGGTTATTAACAATTATCCTCAGTATAAAAAGATGGAACTGATCATTTCGGAGTATGGTCCTAATAGTGAGAACGACAAAGTTTATGACGGATATTTCGCAGCTATTCATACCATCGCTGTTTCCACTCTCCTCGAAGGAAAAGTAAACAAAATATTTAACTTTGAAATTATAGATGGTCCAGGACCAGAAAAAATGTGGGGTAGGTGGGGATTATTGACCCATGACAAGTGGGGGCCGCCTGAACCAAAACCGCGCTATAGTGCCATACAGTTTCTCAACCGGATGTCGGGCAACAAGGTTAATGTTGCTGGGGAGGGTTCATGGGTTAAGGCCATGGCCAAAGAAAAAGACAGGGTAATTAAAGTTTTAATCGTTAATTACGATTCTTCGGGAAACCATACGGAATCTGTTCCTATAAAATTTGTTAATTTACCATTTAGTCGGTTTACCTATACCAGGACTGATTATTCCGGAGCTAGAAATTCAACTGAGGTAGATACCCAAGCTTCCAATACCTGGGAAACAGCGGAATTCTTTGCAGCTAACACTGCAACCATCATTGAAATATCCCCGCTATAAGTTAAAATGACTGGTTATGAAAATTGCCAAACCGATTACTTCTCTAATTGAATCGTTTGAAAAACTTCCGGGAATAGGGCCAAAAAGCGCCCAGAGATTGGCTTTTTATTTACTACATGTTCCTCAGAATCAGTTGGATGAATTTGCAGGAAATCTTTCTAATCTTAAAAAGTCTACGCTTCTTTGTTCTGTATGTAAGAATGTTGCCGAGAGTGACCCTTGTCCTATTTGCACAGAAAAATCCAGGGATGGCTCAGTTGTTTTGGTGGTGGAAAGCCCGTTGGACCTGATTGCTTTTGAAAAGACAGGAAAATACAAAGGACAATATCATGTTCTTCATGGAAAAATCTCTCCCTTGGAAAACATTGGACCTGATGAGATATTTATTGACGATCTGATTAAAAGAGTCGCTAATCATGGTTCAAAGATTAAGGAAGTTATTATCGCCACCAACCCAACTATGGAAGGGGAGGCAACGGCGATGTATTTGGGCAAAAAATTAAGGTCCGAGAATGTGGGGATTATAGTTACCAGATTAGGAATGGGGATTCCAACCGGTGCTGACTTAGAATATGCTGATGAGGTTACCTTGACCCAAGCAATCGCCGGAAGAAGAGAGATTTAAAAAAGAGCCATATGGGAAATCCTGTCCAAGATAGTGTGAAATCAGCTAAAGCCCTGGCTATTGATGCAGCTAGAAAAGCAGCAAGAGAGCCGTTGGAAATCCTCAGACAAGGAATGGATCAGGTAGCCCCTCTTCCTGAAGTCCCGAGGACACAAGAAGGCTCTCCAACACCAAGGGAGAATAATTCTCCCACGGGTGGTGGGGAAGTTCCCAAAGAGGAAGATATAAAGAAAGCTGATTTGGAAAACATCAGGCAACTAGAGGGAAAAATTGATCAGATCAGGGGAGAGAATATTTATAAAGATCTATGTCAAAGGATTGCTCGGGGAGAGGAAGTTTCCTTAATTGACATTACTGAGTTAACTCCCGAACAAAAACAAGTTCTTATGGCCCAGATGGAAGCTGTTAAACAAAGAAGACTGATGGAGTCTCAACAGGGGGTTATTCCCCAAGCCTCGTCTAAGCCTTCAAGGAGATTCGGGGGTAAGCAGGCAGCCGAGAAACAAACAACGAGAGTAGAAAGCCCGGTGCCTCCTTCGGGATAAATTTGAGTTTCCGAACTTAGAGAATATAATACCAACTATGGACAAAGAGGGTGGAAGAGTTCTTACCGCAGGTCTTCTTAACGGTTTTGCAGGAAAGACTGAACTAAACGAAATCGTTCAGGATGGTTTCCCTTTTATTACCAGTTCGTATGTTGGACCGGAGGGAGAATATGCTGATCGTTGGACGGGGGCAGGTGGACAGGAAGTGGCGCGAGCTAAGAATGGAATAATGTATACCCGTCTTTATGGTGGTGGTACTTTGGATATAGGTAAACTAGAAGCCTTAGGTCTTTCAGAAAAAGATATCGTTGGCCCCAATGGTGCATTGGTCTATTTTCTTAAAAAACTTGGGGACCTAACCCGACTTACTGAGGATATGACTATGTCTGACGGAAAGTTTACATATAACTACAAAATTACGGATCAAGAACTTGGAGGACAGGTTTTACAGGCGAAGGAGTGGATAGACTATGACAAAGAGACTACTATTTTCGTCCATTATTTTATTCTGGCTTTAATTAAGTAGTCTTTTACCTTTTACCCTTTACCTCATATAATATGCTTATGTCTGATATATATTTGTCAAATACGCTTACTCGTAAGAAAGAAAAGTTTGAACCAGTTGCTCCTTCAAAAGTAGGTATTTACTCCTGCGGACCTACAGTTTATTGGAATCAGCATATTGGACACATGTATGCTTACGTGCAGTGGGACTGTCTGGTAAGAATGTTTCGCTTTTTAGGCTATGAGACTAAGTGGGTGATGAACATTACCGATGTTGGTCATATGACCAGCGATGAGGATACAGGGGAGGATAAAATGGAGAAAGGAGCTATGCGTGAGGGGGTTTCCGTTTGGGATATTGCCAACAAATATATAGTCCAGTTCACGGAAAGTATGAGTCTTCTAAATATTAACTACCCCGAAGTTCTCTGCCGGGCTACCGAGCATATCGACGATCAAATAAATTTAATTAAAAAAATAGAAGCGAACGGTTTTACTTATAAGACTAAAACAGGGTTGGTATTTGATACTTCCAAGTTTGAGGGATATGCTAAGTTCGCTAATTTAGATTTATCAAAACAGGAAGCAGGAGCCAGAGTAGAGGTGGACCCGGAAAAGAAAAACCCTTGGGATTTTCTTCTTTGGGTAACTAATCAATCCAAGCATATTATGCAGTGGGATTCCCCTTGGGGGAAAGGCTTTCCTGGCTGGCATATTGAGTGTACCGCCATGAGTGTTAAGTATTTGGGTGAAAGTTTTGATATCCACACGGGCGGTAAGGAGCACATTCCAGTACACCATACTAACGAAATTGCCCAAGGTTACGGCGCTTTTGGTCACCAGACAGCCAACTACTGGTTACACAACGAGTGGTTGGTTGACGCCAGCGGAGAAAAAATGAGTAAATCTAAAGGAAATTTCGTTACCGTTCAGGGGCTGCAAGAAAAAGGGTACGACCCCTTGAGTATGCGTTATCTGGTTCTTAACTCTCATTACAAGAAAGGTCTTAATTTTTCCTGGGAGGCCTTGGATGCAGCATCCTCAGCCCTTTCTAACCTAAGGTCGATTATTATTAGCTTACAAGATTCGGATAGAAAAAGTTTATCCAGCGAGAAGCTAGAGAAAGTGGATGAATTTAGAGATAAATTTACCGAAGCCCTGAGAGATGATTTAAATCTTCCCCGATCCTTGGCAGTTCTTTGGGAGGTTGTTAAGAGCAATATCCCTTCTGAGGACAAATACGAACTTGCTCTTTCTTTTGATGAAGTTTTAGGTTTGGGTCTTTCTCAAGTGTCGGGCAAGAAGCAGGTGATCCCGGATGAAGTTATTAAACTGTCTCAGGAGAGAGAAAAGCTAAGAAAGGAAGGGAAGTATGCTGAAGCGGATGAGACGAGAAAAAAGATTAATGACTTGGGGTACGAAGTGAAAGATACCTCGGAAGGAACAGTGGTGAACCATCTTAAATAATATGGACTACAAAGCTTTACTTTTTGATTTAGACGGCACAATCTTAGATAACAATACTGTTTACGAGTCTGCTTTTAGGGAAGTCTTGAAGGAAATTGGAGGCAAGACGCTTATTGAGCCTCTTCCTACACAAGGGAGCATTGGGATTGGTCCTAATTGGCCGATTCTTCTTGATAAATATCAGGTTAAGACTACCAAGACCACAGCAGAACTGACCAAAGAAACACAAGAGGAATACCTTTTAAATTTAGGAAAGGTCACTGTGCGCCCCGGCTTTTTGGATTTCGTGGATTTTGCCAGAAAACAAGGTGTAAGGTTGGCTTTGGCTACCTCGAATGAAAGAGAAACGGTAGATATTTGTCTCAAAAGATTTGAGCTGGAAGATGTTTTTGAAAAGATTACAACTGCAGAAGATGTGGAGAATTTAAAACCTGCACCTGATATCTTTTTTAAGGCTGCCGAAAAACTTGAAGCCTTACCCATTGACTGCTTGGTAGTGGAAGATGGCTTAGCAGGGGTTAGGGGAGCCCATGCGGCAGGAATGAGAGTGGCCTACTATGTTCATGATGGTGACGAAGTGGCTAAAAACGAGGCAGATATTATTTTTACCAGCTATTTAGAACTTCAGGACAGGGTCTAGCGTAAATTAATCTTTTTGAGACTGAAGGCGACCGCTTCTTTTTTGGGTTGAGCGTCTTTAACAATAATTCCGATAGAGTCAATTTTAGGATAGTGTTTTCGTATTTCTCCCCAGAATTTGTCAGCCAGTCCTCCTGCGTACTGGGAATAGGTTTTTTCCTGAGTACGACAGAGTTTTCCCTCCCACTCGCGAACGATAGTTAGAATTTTTTCTCCCTCCTGATTGAATTTTTTCTGGTACATGTCCGGGTTGGTAGTATACTCAAAATGAAGCCTAGTGAAGGCATCAAAAGCTTCCTTATTATTTTCAACCATTTTGTCGTAATACTCCTTGTATTTAGTCATGGCTTAACAATTAAATCAGGATATCTCTCTTTACTCAAGAGTTGAATTTCCTTTCTTTGTGTTATACAGTGAATATATGGCTAAAAAGAAAGTATCTCCAAAGTCGAAAACAAAAGATATGCTCTTTCCGGCGCTAGCCGCAGTTTTGGTACTGGCGACTGCTTTGGTAGACCCCATGATTTCAGGAGTTGTATCTTTGACACTTCTTGTTGGATATTTGGGCTACGTTCTTCTCTATAAGAAAAACCATAAATTATTTGTAGGTTACGGGAAAATTATTTTGGTGGCTCTTTTGGCTGCTGTATTTTTTGTTTTTGTAATTAGATTTTTTTCTGGCCCTGAAGACGACTGGATTTGTTCAAAGGGTCAGTGGGTGAGACACGGTAATCCTTCTTCGCAGGCCCCGACTCAACCTTGTAAATAATTTCTTCAAGAATTTTAAGCATTTTTTCATTTAGCAATAGTACTCTAATGAGTATTAGAGAGGAGGTGGAAGGATGAGCTTAAAACGACCTGCACAGTTTCTAGGCAACAACTCACCATAGTTACTTAACAAGTTTTACCTAAAAAAGCGTAGATTAGACCCCCACCACAAGACAAGGTGGGGGTAGCTTGTGAGAGAGTAAAGTTCTTGAAGATTTACAGTACTTCCAGAGATTGCATGACCTTGTCAAAAAGTGCCAGAAATTCATCCTTTTTCTCTGGTGAGCCGGTGTAAGTCAGGTAGGCAGTAAGATTAAGCTCATTTTCGAGCTCTTTGTAGTATAAAAGGCGAATGAAATTACCAGGATAATTCCAACCATCAGCTTCGAGCACGTCTCCATTTTCACTCCCTGTGTGAAGATATTTACCTTTTTCGGCTGTAAAGTAAGCGTAGGCTCCTGTGTTTTGGTCGAATAGTCGGTAAAGGGCAATTGGAACAACGTTTTGTTGTTTCGGGAGGAGATTGGTAAGGTTTTGTATAAATACGGCGCTTTCTTCTTGTAGGCCGAGTGAAGTCTGCCAATCGACGTTTACGTTAGAAATTGTAAGTACAGCTTCATTTCCTGCTTTAAGTTCGTAAGTGATAAATTCTATACCTGAATCTATTCCTTCCGTTTCGGTGTGTCTGGATACTTCTTTAAACGACCATGTTTCGGGTATAGAAAGTTGGACCTGTACGTACTTACTGCTCACTTTACCTACATCTAAGATGACTGTCTTATAGGTAGTAACAACTGTTGTTGTACTGTCTAGGGTTGTCGTGGCTTCAGGAGTAGAGTTGTCTGATGGTAACTCCGACTGGTAACGCTGAGTAACTGTGTAGGCGTAGAACAAACTTCCAATAGCTATGATTACCGCCAACACGGTGATCACCAATAACATCGGGTTAAGATTGTGTCGGGACTTTCCCTTAGGGGGAGTATTCTCTTCAGTAGACTGAGAAGGTGCGGTCTGGCCAACGGTACTAATATCCGAAGGGGAAGGAATTTGGGGTGCAGGTACTGGTTCCATATATTCGTTCTTAACTGCCTAATAGTAGAGTAACATAAAGTGTAAGGTTTATGAAAGTCCCTACTTAATAAATCCCATAATTTCGGTTAAAAACCTCTTTATTACCGGATGTTCTAATTAAAAAAACGAGGGTATTGAAATGTTTTTACAAATAGTTTAGGTTTTAAGTAGGAAGAATGATAACCAATAAAACTGGGAATAGCAATCAAACATGTTAAAATATCCCCATGTCACTTTCTGTAGGAACTGCGGTCGATCATCCCCATCTTTAGACTTCGGCTTTGAACTTGAAATTCCTAGCCCACGGAAGATAAGAATTATCACCCAGAGAGACGAATTCGGGAGGATACTTCACTCAGAGCCACCACCTGTTGTGTATCAACTCCATGCCTAAGTTGCTTACCCAAGTGATAATATAAGGTTATGGAATTTGAATCAGTAAAATGCGATAGATGCGGAAGTTTATGCCCTGCATACTACAGCTTAAGCTCTAAAACGAAGGCTTTGTGGGTGCAATGTAAAAAGTGTGGCAACCACGCAGTTTCATACCAACCAGGATTTAATCTCCCTTGGAAACCGTCTAAATCCTTTATTCGGGAAGTAGGCAAAGAGGAAGCCATGAAACTTGCAAAAGAGGCAGAAAGTAGTGGGGGTAAAATAACAAGCCGTTCAGACATAAGAATTCCAGGTGCTAATCAACCAGAGCGTTCCAATCCTGCGAAATCAGGGAAGGCTGTATTCTACTGTGATGCGGGGACAAAAAATAACGGTCAGTTTGGCAAGCAGAAGACGATAGTGGTGGTGACAGATGAAGCTAGAAAGATTTTAGTTGAAGATTGGGTCGGAGATAAAACAAATAACGAGGGCGAGTTGATTGCTATTACAAGCGCTGCAAAAATTGCGCCTAGAGATTCAGTCGTATTTTCAGATTCAGAACTGGCAGTAAAATGGGTAAACCTTCAGTATGGGACGAAAATCGATCGATTGAAGCCTCTGATTTATGATGCGATCATGGCGATAAAGAAGAAAAATCTAACCGTGGAGTGGATTTCAAGAGAAAAAAACTTCGCAGGTCACCATATCGAGGAAAAATACTCTCTATAACTAAAATGATCCTAAAAATCAGCAAAGAAACCATTGGTGAAATTGAAAAAATAGCGGAAAGTTATGCCCTTTCAGTTGAGTTTTTTGATGAACCTGGGACTCGATATGGCGCAGAATCTGTTAAAAGCAAAAAGCTTGTGAGGATTAGGTCAGCCGTAGACCCTGAGGATTTCGAATACCAGTTTAAGCAGATTGGGCAGGATTACAAAGTCGAGCATGGTCAAGATATGTTCGTTTTTAATTTGTTTCACGAAATTGGTCACTTTGAACTCAATTTGTGGAAAAAACATTTTGGAGATACAGGAGTAGCAAAGACAATGGGACAACTTGATAATTTAGAAATTGACAAGAAAGTCAACGAATGGGCTTTCAGAAAATTCAGCGAGTGGAAGGTGTCTTCTTAGACTTGACGAGAGAAAATAGATCTTCCTCGGTTTCATAGGCTTTGAGGCGACCTTGGAGATAACCCAAGCGGTAAATGACTCCGTCAACCATCAAACGCCAATTCGTGCCTTCCAGTGCCTGCTTAACAGCCTTTTTGAAGACATGCTCGCTGTCATATCCTTTCCGAGCGGGATCTCCATCTTGAACAGTAAAACCAACAATAAGTTGTTTCCCAAACTCAGGTTGCGCCAGGACGAGTCGAATATAGCCTTTGGGTGTTATCACATCATTAAGGAGTTTTTCTAGTTCTACAATCGTTAGCTTTTTAATGTTAGCCACAGCGTCATACTCTTCCTTGTGTTTATCTTTTTCTTTCCACTTATCGACTAGAGCCGTCAGCTGGTCATAGTCCCAAATCGCTTGTTGACCATCCTTCTCTGAGTAGCAAAACTCGTCTCGATATTCTTTAAGTAGCAATTTACCTCTTTCTTCTTTTTTCTTTCTTTCAGTCTCCCATTTATCAGAGCCATCCTTCTCGACTTCTTTATAGCCACAGGAGGCGCAAGTAGTTGTCCAGGATAGGACTTTACCTGTCTTTTTATAAGTGAGGCTGGTTTCGTGTTTACACTTGGGACAAAGTGGAGGCTTGGATACGAAACTAGAGCCGTTGTCATAAACACCCCGTCTTTTCTTGCAACTTGGGCATTCAAAGAAGAAAAGAACCTTCAATGGTTCATTGAGGTGGTCTACTAACTCTTTAATTGTCGACTTCATTGGCGTGTCGCATTGGGGACACAAAACACCCTTTGGCTCAACGGTATTGTCTAAGCGGTCTTGGCGCTGTTGGTCAGCACCCATCCACTTCTCAATGGTCTCTTTTTTGTGTCGGAATCGATCCATTTTGATGGCATTGACGGTATAGCTGGCAACCTTATGGACATCGTCATCAAACTGCTTTTTTGTAAACTTTTTGAGGTTATCGTCCTTTCGATGATTTTCAAAGCCATTTTTCAATCCCCAGTAGTATTCGAGACAGGTCTCAATGGTGTGGAGGTCATAGAGATCGTTATAGTAAGACTCGTCCTTCAAGTATTGCATGACAATGAGTATTCTACAATTTTTGAGGCTTAAATTAAAGATTTGTTCAAAAGACTGTTGACATTGAGTAAGGCATTTTGTATAAGTAAATGTAGGTTATGCAAAAATTACTCTCAATTCAAGAAGCCGCAGATATCTTAGGAGTTCATCCTGAGACTTTGCGAAGGTGGGATAGAGAGGGAAGATTGCAAGCCGTCAAGGTTGGTGAACGAGGTGACCGAAGATACAGGCATGAAGACATAATGAAGATAATTTCTGGTTATAAGCCCGAAAAATATAAGGATTTTGATATTATCCCTCACAATTTTGGATTCGAGATTTCTCCAGGAACACTCATTCGCATTGCCTCCTTCATTGTTCGTAAAGATGACCTTATAACTGGCTTTGCCTTTGCCGAGGGATTTTTGACCAGAATGGCGCACCCTGAGCTTAAGGATGAAGATTTATTGGAAGAAGCTAGAGAAATCATCAAAAAGTATATTGACGATGGCAAGTTGAAACACCTAGAGGAGTATACCTTTGAGTATCACCCCTCAAACTTTATTGATGTAGAAAACCCAACTTGGTGGGTAAAATCACTGAGAAGACATTATGGCTAAAAATGACAGCAAACTAGAACTACATTGGGCAAATAAGAGCAAGAGTCTTTATTATGACCTTGATAAAAAAGAGTATCTTTGGGTGGACAGAAAAGACCCCAGAGTTTCAGAACCTCGCATCCTTCTTGAAAAGAAAGTTTATGGAGATGTAAACACAGAAAATCTTCTCGTAAAGGGAGATAACCTTTTGGCACTGAGGGCATTAGAGCAGGATTTCTCTAAAAAGATCAAGTGTATTTATATTGACCCGCCCTATAACACTGGTAGTGCGTTTGAACACTATGAGGATGGTTTGGAGCATTCGATATGGCTAACTATGATGAGAGATCGGTTGACCATCTTACGCAAGCTTCTGAGAGATGACGGTTTTATATTTGTTCAGATTGATGATAACGAGGTTGGTTATCTCAGAGTTCTGATGGATGAGATATTTGGAAGGCATAACTTCATAAACACGATTGTTTGGAAGAGACGAGGAGGAGCGGTCAATCCATCAAAGAGGTTAAACAATGTAACAGATTTTATTTTATGGTATTCAAAATCACCGAATTATAAAATCAACCACATTTTTTCTTTACAGGACGACAACACACAAAAGTATATTGGAGAGAGGTTTCTGTATACCGATGAAAAAGGTCGAAAATACAGGCTCAGTCCAATTATCAGCCCGACTTATAGTCCATCGCTTGTCTACGAATATAAGGGGTATAACCCTCCATCGACTGGATGGTCGGCATCAAAAAAAACCATGGAGAGGTGGGATAAGGAGGGTAAGCTTGTTTTTCCAAAACTGAAGACTGGCAGAATCCAACGCAAGCAATATCTAGACGAATACAAAGGGCAACCAGTATCAAGTCTATGGACTGACATAAAAGTGATAAATCCTATGTCCAAGGAAAGGCTGAAGTTTGAAGGGCAAAAACCAGAATCTTTAATTCACAGAGTGTTTACCCTAGGATCTGACGAAGGTGACTGGGTTTTAGATTCATTTTTAGGCACAGGAACTACAGCTGTGGTGGCTCACAAAATGAGTCGCAAGTGGATTGGTGTAGAACTTGGTGACCAGGCAGAGACATATGCAATACCCAGATTGAAAAAAGTTTTACAAGGCGATGAGGGGGGTATAACGCCAGTTACTAAATGGAAAGGTGGGGGCGGATTTAAGTATTTTGAGCTTGGTGACAGTTTGTTTGTAGAAGATGATGACTTGAGGCTGACGGTGCTAAATCCTAAGGTATATAACGGTGCTTTGATTCGATCTATTCTTAAGGTTGAGGGATTCAAATTACTGCATCCAGACAATGCTCTTCATGGCATTTCTGGCAAGACAATCGCTCATGTAACCGAGCAGTATATTAACCAGACTTACATTGATGCTCTTGTGCGAGAAATTGGTGATGCAGCAGACTTTATTGTCGTGTATGCCAAAACAATATCGAGTAAAATTAAGTTGCCAGAAAATGTTGAAATTAGAAAAATTCCTGACGCCTTATTAAGGAAATTCAAAGTATGAGCATAAATATCGCAGATAAATTAACTAGAGAATTAAGCCTGAGAAAGCCCCAAGAGCTTTCAATTGTGAAACTGGATGCAATCCTTTCGGGAGTCAAGCTTGGCAGGGATAAGCTGGAAGATATTGAGGCAAGACTTGTGGGAAACATTAAGTTTGACACAGAGTTCCCATCATTCACTTTTGCGTTGGCAACGGGTGTAGGTAAGACCAGATTGATGGCGGCTATGATTGCCTACCTTTACAGCACAAAGGGGTTAAAAGATTTTTTTATTTTAACTCCTGGGGAAACGATTTATACCAAAACAATCGACAACTTCACGCCTTCAAGCAAAAAGTATGTTCTAGATGGCTTAACGGATTTCCCAATGTTCAACCTGATTACGGGGGAGAACTACACATTTGCTAACTTTGGCAATCAACTTTTTGATGCAGTCAACATTTATGTTTTCAACATTCAGAAGATTTTCAATGAGAGAACTGATGTTGAGTTTAGATTCCACCGCTATCAAGAAACACTTGGGTCGAGCTTTGCCGAGCTTCTCCAACAGAAAGATCTCGTAATCTTGATGGATGAAAGCCATAGGTATCGAGGGGTGAAGTCAATTAAGGCAATAAACCACCTTAAGCCAGAATTGGGTTTGGAGTTTACCGCCACGCCTATCAGCGACAATGTAGTGTATTCCTATACCCTTGGAGACGCCATTAACGATTCTAAGAAGGCTTTGGAGAGTCGACATAATGGTAACGGTGCAAAGGGTGGTTATATCAAGATTCCTTATGTCATAGCCAGAAGCGATGACTATACTTACAAAGGCGACCTTGAGGAAATAAAACTTGAGGATGGAATAAGAAGACATAGGGAAAAGAAGGCACTCATCGAGGAATACTGTAAGAACAATAAGTTACCTTTTGTTTTACCCATTACTTTATTAACAACAAAAAATATCCAGCACGCAAAAGATGTCAAAGCTCTTATTGAGAGTGACAGTTTCTTTAATGGTTATTACAAAGACAAGACGCTTCTGGTTACCAGTGAGAGCGAGATTGATTCCATCCACCAACTACTTCGCCTTGAAGAACCTTATCCCGTTAATAAAAATGAGATTGTCATCCATGTCGACAAGTTAAAAGAGGGGTGGGATGTCAAAAATGTCTATACGATCATTCCGTTCAGAGCATCGATCAGCAAGACACTGATTGAGCAAACCATTGGTAGGGGGCTTAGGCTGCCATTTGGTGAGCTTACAGGCGTTGAGGAATTAGATTCCCTTGACATTATCTCCCATGACAACTTTGCCAGAGTGGTGGCAGTTGCCCATGATGTAGCAGAAGGACTTGGGGTTAAAAAGGCGGAGAAAAAAGAAGAACTTAAAACCGTAGAAATCAAGCCAGTAGAGAATAAAAAGCTCTGGGTTAAAGTTCCTTTAGTTGAAGCCAAAGTTTATTCCAGCAACAACTTGGAGTTCTTCCCAATTAAGTTGCGCTTAGAAGAACTAAAGAAGATTAAACCAAGATTGATCAAGGCTGATATAGTCTCCAGAAAAACTGAGGATGCGGGAGAGGTTACAGTAAAAGAAGAAATTGATCCAGTAAACCGAATCGTAAGATTGATAATCCTAGAGATGTCTGAGTTTGACATCTCTTTCAAAGCTGTCTTACAAAAGATCGTAAAGCATTATCTTGATCAACTTCAGGTTACAGGGAAGGAACTATCGAAGTTGGTTAAACTACATGAGCAAACAATTCTGAACGACATCTTGCCTCAACTTCAGGAAAAGCTTCAAGAGCAAACAAAAATTAAGTTTGGGGTGCTTGACGAGGAACTACCGTTTGAACCATACCTTAAAGTAGTAAAAGCCTCAGCCGTGCCTTTGGATAAGGATGAGGTAAGTGAGGCGGAATCCAGAGGAAATATCATCGAGGGGTATAGTAAAAGTGTCTATCCTGCTTATGTTTTTGATTCGACTCAAGAGAAATTGCTTGCTGATTCCTTGGAGAAAGACAAAAGCGTGACTAACTGGGTAAGGTTGAGAACTGGGCAGTTGCCAATTAGGTATATTTACGGCAACTATAATCCCGATTTTATTGTTGAAAGAAAAGATGCCAGTTATCTGGTGGAGGTTAAAGATAAAAGTAAGTTAGACAAGAAAGACCCAGAGGTCATTGAGAAAGCAAAACAGGCAGAAGAATGGTGTAAGATCGCTTCTGGAGCAACAAAAAAGAAGTGGATTTATAAAATCATACCCCATACGGCTATAAGTAGAATTAACAGCTTTGACGCTATTATCAGTAGCGCTTACAAGATTCAATGAAAGCAAAAATGACATGGAAGATTTACAGAAGAAAATCGACATCATTCTAAATGAAGAAAAAAGAGCTTACGCAGCTAATGGGCGAAGAGGGGGTCATCTAGGGAGTTTTAATATCGACATTGGTGATGGCTACACTGATGCTTATCCAACAGTTGGGGCGTATCCCAAGTTGTTATCGGTTCCAGCCAACTTAGACGCTATACAATCTCCTCAGGCAACTGTGTTACTCAAGCTCTACTCTTCGATAAAGTCTGATGAAAAAGAGCAATTTAAGAGTATTCTCCTATCTCATCTTTCCAAAGATGCCATTTTTTTTGATGTCGCTTACTTGATCTTTTTTGTGTTGCATAGAATTGGGGCGACAGTTGAAGCTATTGGACAAGCAAGATCACATCTTAAGGGGGATTCCGATCATGGTTTCAGCAACATGTTGGCAATTTTGGCAAAAATTGTAGTTCATGAGCACTCTTACATTAGCAGCGATCTCTATCAAAAGATTAAAGAAGCAATGCAAGGAGAGACTGAACACAACTTTAGGTTGTTTGAAAAAATTAACAGCGCTGAATTAGAGTTACTTAAAAGGGATTTGGCAGATGTAAATCCAGAGATCAATAAAGACAGAGAGAAAGTAATCAACCTGTGGCAAGAAAAATTCGGTTCTGGAGAAGTTCCCTCGGTGATTAACGAGATTGAGGAGTATTTCTCTGGGGGAGATTTTACAGAGACTAAGTTTGCAACTTGCGTCGATAGAGTGAGAGTTCTCCTTGTGGAGTCGTTAAGAAGTATTGCCACTGGAATTTCTCAAGGGGAAGGTGACAAAAAAATTGACAGCCAAACTAACGAGCATGGGGTTTTTGATTATCTTCGGTCTAAGAAATTCCTAAGTGATGATGAGTGGCAATTGGTAAGAGCGATACACGGGATAGCCTCAGACAAAGGTGCTCATACAATCATAGCCCTCAAGGAATATGCAAGAATTGCCAAGAATATGGCTTATGAAGTTTTGTTACTTACCTTGAGCAGATATGGACAAAGCAAAAAATAAACCTAAAAAACCGACCAAAAAGTTTATAGTGACAGATGTCGAATCACTTCAGGAAGAGTTTTATCGAACATATGATCCTGACTACTGGCTCTATAGAATATCTCTTTTCAGTAACGCGCACACTAGATTCGAGAAAGTTGGGCAGTTCTTAACCGAAGACCTGGCGGAAGTTTCAAATGAAGACTTTAAAAGGATGCTTCGGACAGAGATGCACTTTCTTTATTTTCAAATGGTCGAGGCTCTCTTTGAGATAATTTTTGCTATCGCTCACCACGACAACCGTAACCTGTGGGTTGCATTAACTTTCTCTAATGACAAAGACACTGCTTTTTACTCAAATGCCTATTCTGAAATCAAAGATTTGGCGTTGGGTGAAATGAAATCCTTTCTTTATAGAAACATAGTAACGGTAATCCAAGGAAAGAAGGCTGAAATTCCCCTGTTAAGGTGGCTGTTTTACTTTATTTATCCGTCAAAGATGTCAGATGATGAGTGGACAAAGAACCTCAAAAACATAGAAAGAATGCTACAGACCTTTGCTCAAGACTTTTCAGAAAGAGGTGAATACAACGCCTACAAGCATTCATTGAGGTTTTACAACAGTGATTTTGCTTTGGCTATTGGTGCGATCGGCATGAAGCAAGTAAAGGTTAATTACACGCTAGGGAAATCTAAAGACTCGATTATCTTTCTGGAGGAGCACGATAAAAACAATCCTAAGGCGCAAATTGACGGTCGAAGGCGTATCGCTAGGACTATAAAACCCTTTGACTTTGAGAGAGACACGAGATGCTGCTTGATAATTCATTCCCTAATAAAAAACATTATCTATACTAGGAAATACAGCCTGTTAAAAGGTTTTCAGGGTAGGGACTTTCAATTTTCCACCTATCTTGATATAAAGCTACCCGAAATGCTTCTACCAAAGACTGGGGTAACAAGGAGCAGTTTTACTGTTTAGAAATATGACTAAAAATAAAAAGGGCAATCCTGAAGTAAACACACCCTTTATAAGATTTCGGCATGGCACAAGGTTGGCAATAGAATCAAACATTAGGGAATCAATAAGAGAATTTTTAGCGGGTTATAAAAAAGACGGTGAACAAGTGTTCCGAAGTCTGATTAAAGATATAGGCGATGGTTCTGGTTGGGGTATTCACCCAGGATCTACCTGGCACAGGGCAATTCAAGAATTGTTTGAAACCTACCGAGACTGGGAGTCTCCATCAAGGAAAAATGCTGTTGCTACTGTAGTTGGAATACTGGAGATCTTAGGAAAAAACACCGATCTTCAAACGACTTGGGACAAAACTGCTGAAGAAATAGAAGAAAAATTGGAGATTTTAAGCGGTTGGGAATACTCACATATTAAGAGGTTTGGTGAACAAGATAGGATCAAAAAAGACGCTGACGGTTACTACATGGAGGAAAATGGGCAAAGAGTAGAAGTGATAGGCACAAAGACTTTGGAGGAGAATAAGTTTGATTATATTGAAGACGACATTAACAGAGATTACGGCAATATCGGTTCTCTTCTCAAACTGGTTGAAATGCTGTTCATATCTTTGGACTTTGCGGTTAATCCAGAACACTATCGTAAAGAACTTGCTTATGCTATGAGCGAAGCTGACAGTAATACTTGGTTTTTGCATGGGAGATGGCGAGTGGAAACATCATACGAGTTAATACCCATTAGCTGGCATCCAAGAAGTTGTTATACCGATATTGATTGGCTTAAAAGCGAAGCAATAACCACCCTTGCTATAAAATGTAAAGTTGAACAGGAAGCCGTCCCTAAAATACCATCTACCGATGATAATCTTTCAAGGTGGCAGGAAGCATTTCAAGGATATGCTCTCCAGTATGAAACAGCCTACGAAACAGACATGATTCTAGGAAGTGAACCGTTTGGGTCGACCCCAGAAGAACTTTATATTGATTTTGAAGGAAGAAGGCTAAGGTGGATTAACGGCACTAAATATGTCTATCCCTCCCTGATAATTCCAGCAAAAGATGACACCTATGAGGAGGAGCGAGAGATTGCTCGAAGGTTTGTCAGTGCACTAGTATTTTCGGAAAAGTATCCCATCAGAGAAATTACAAATGCAGCTTGCCCAAAAAGATTTGCTCCGCTTATTCGTCAGCCAAGATCGAATATCTTTCTTGGTATCTCTGCGGATATTCTTACATTACTCGGTCAACAGAGGTCGGAGAGGCAATGGCAGGCGCTTTCGTATTACAAGGAAGCTGTAAACTCAGAAAGTATTTATTACCAGTTTTTGTGCTATTACAACACGGTTAAACTGGCTTTTCTTAACTCTACAAACAATCAAGAGGACACAACTCGAACAGACCAGTGGATAGACAGCCAAGCTCCTAGCTTGAATATAACTCCATTACTTACAAGGCTAACTAACGAGGGAACAACCCTGGGAGTATATCTGAGGCATGAGGGTGGGAGAAATGCTATCGCCCATGTAGGCACGCTAAGAGTTGGAAATCATCCGACTGTAACGCCAGACAATCCTGAAGACCGTCGTAAAATACAAGAAGTTCTACCGATAGTAAGAGAGCTTGCGTCAAAAGTAATAGAAGACGGAATGATCAGTTGAATGTTAACTCCTGTGTCGCCCCGTGTTGACTTGTGTGGCACTTTCGTGCCTGGAGTGGCATCTGACTACCTTAATTTAGCTTCAGAAGCTTCGTTGGGGATGTGTTGAGGGAGTTGGGAGGTTAGTAACTGCAATCCTTGATGTTTGCCCAGTCGACAGGAATACCAGAATTAGCTCTATTGACTACGCAGTCAGCGGTAAGCAGAAACCAAATAAGAACGATTGCCAGAAGAATGGCGACAATGATCCACTGTTTTTTCATACCTGTTTTTATTATAGCTTTTCTATCTCCCAGCCATCATTATCGTAAACCGCTACCTGCCCGCTCTGCATGATAGTCATGCTCACTGTCGGGTATCGGGTATAAGTGCTTTTTAAGCACCATACTCCCTGATCGTTTTGGTAAGCACCTTCTCGTTTCTGGTCGACATCACCACACTCCACATTATCACTGGTGTAGGGTTTGCTTTTATCGATCCACTTTATAAAAAAGTTACCAACCTTTCTGCCCTCAAATTGGTAGGTCATCTTGGTAATGTCGACTCCAAAGATATCCTTATTTTTGATCATGAAGGCTTCAGCGACTGGCTTGATTGCCTCAGGGGTAATGTAGGTCGGCGTGTCGTCATATTCAGGCATGTTTTCAAACCAGCGTGTGCCATCCACTTTTGTTCCCCATCGGCGTTCTGCCTCACCAGTCTCGACGATATAGTTGGTCATTGGATCGACTGTGAAGCTAAATCGTGCAGCTTCATAAGTTTCGCTGGCAGGACTGTTGTAGTCGGTCCCACTATCGTCTGGTTTGCTATTAAACCTACTGCACACAAATTCGACTGGGATGTCAGGCATGCCCAGGAATTGCCTAATGTTGGCTACCGCCTTCTCTCGCTCAGCTGCTGGTCTGGCGGTTAGAATACAAAATTCTTGCCTTGCTTCCGCATACTCCTGCGAGTCTTTATTTGGGTTCTTTTCCATTGTAGCCAGAAGCTCAGCGACTTCTTTGTCTTTGGCATTGGTTTGCAGAGTTTGAACAACCTTTGACTGACTAACCAAACGAGGGACAAGAACAACTGCAAGGATAGCAATTACAGCTAGTAACAATAAAGCGGGGAGCAATCTGGTTTTCTTTTGATGTGTCATTCTCATTTTTATCCTCCTATTGCACTAACTACTAAAAGGTTTCAGGATGTTAGCTTCCTTGCATAGCAAATGTCAAGTTTTGGTTATCTACCAGGCTAATTTTAGCACAATCTTGCCATATATGGAATGGTAAAGGTTTCCAAATATGGAAATACTTTGAGTATGAAAGGATATGCTCAAAACAATCCATTCCAGCGTGAAAGAGAGGTGCTGGGTGAAACCATCAAAAAGATTCGTGAGCGCAAGGGAATGACCCAGGAGGATCTTGCTGATAAAGCAGCCTCTAATGTCTCATACCTGGCAAAGATCGAGAATGGGTATGTGAATACCTCGGTAAGATATCTCATTAAAATTGCCAGAGGACTGGGCGTGAAAGTAAAGGAGCTATTTGAGTTTTAGAGCGATGGTAAATCGATTGTGAGACATTCTTGTTGTTTTTGTGTGCTCTTGACATCAGCTCCAAGATTTCCTATATTTGTAGTTAGCAAAGTCTTGAAAAGACTGACTTAAACGATAGACCACGATTTGATGCGATTGCTCGGATAGCAGCACTTCTACGATTGAACGAATGCACTGACCCTGATTGATATTCCAGAAACGAATGTAAGGATGTAACTGCAACTTTTGCGGTTACGGCGTGTTCCTGCTTGTAAGGACTCAAGACCATTGAGTCCTTTTTTATTGGCTCAAGGGAATATCAATATGCGAATACAAAAAGAAAATAAACTATATCGTAGTAGTAGCTTTTACGCAGTAGCGTTTTTAATTCTTCATGGGCTTGAGTTGGTGGGGGTTGAATCTTCTCCTGACTCTCACCGCTCTGTATTTGTTCTAAAAGACTCACCAGACAGACAAAAACTCCTTCAGGTATTTAATTTCGCAGAAGAAAGCTCGCCCGATCTACTTGTGGATTTTCGGCGGGTAATTTCTGTAGTCAAAAACCTGAAAGAAAAGTTATATCAGGAAAAAGTTTAACTATGAACAAGTCTAACGAAACCAAGCGGCGTGAATTCAATATCAGAGATGAATCGCAAGATAGGAGATATTTTGCGATTATCCCGAATTTTATTGTCAATCATTCAACTCTTGCTGAGAGAGGTTTTTATTTAACATTGAAAAGAATTGCAGGAGAGGATGGCGATGTGTGCTACTCCGCAGCAAAGTTGGGAGAAATGTGCGGGATCTCCAAGAGAACTGTTTATCGGTTAATTGGATCGCTTGTAAAGCGCAATTGGATTAGAAAATCTGGAGTTGTTGAGACTGGTTATAAACCAAGAACTACCTATTCGATAGTCGATCTTTGGAGATTAAACATTGATTTTTATGAGGCTAAAAAGAGAGATCGTGTCATCAGTGGCACAAATAAAAGTGCTGATCTGACACGAAGTATACGCCAGGAAAACACCAATAAAGAAGATCAAGGAAAAGAAGAACCAGAAAGAGAATTAACTGCGTTTAAGGAAAAGTATTCCACCCTGGAATCGGTAGGCGAATCAGAGTTTGAAGAGATTGCCAAGATTTATGGTGTATCTACTCCTTTTGTAAGAAGTAAGTTTGATGACCTTGTCAATTACTGCGAATCCAAAGGCAAACACTACAGGAATTACTTTGCAGCTCTAAGGAATTTTGTTAAAAACGGGGCTTTGCAAATTAGAAAGGAGGCAAGCGAACATGTCAGCAAACGAGGCATTGATGCCAGGAACATTAAATGAAGACGACTTTGAGGAGCTCTGGGTAGTTCTCGTAACAACAAAGGGGAGATATCAGCTATCCAAAAACCAAGCCCGTTTAGTGCAAGAGGCGATGGCGAGAGGTGTGCGAGGTGCGATTGTTTTTGAAACTTTTGCAATCTCAATTCCTTACATAACCGAATTTTATCGGGAAAGTAGATTTTTGAAGAAGGCAAAGGCTTTACCTGAACGAGCGACAGAAGCTCCGCATAAACCCATATCTCCAGAAAAATGGAAGGAATTGATGGAGCAAGTTTATAAAAAGTGTGGCAAGCCAATGCCAAAAAAGAAATAACCTATGAGCCAACAAAAACTTACTACTAGCAAGATGCCAGGAGAAACAATGCAACAGTTTACCGTTTGGCAATTGTATTGCCTGACAGGGAGCTTTGACAGGCTCTTAACCGCCTGGGAAGGACTGAACCAGGGTTACACCAAAATTACCCCAGAATTGGAGGGTCTGAAAAATAGATTAGGCAACATTGTAACAAGGAAGACCATTGCCTTGTGGTCGAAAAAGTTTAGTTGGGTTAAAAGAACCGATCTCAAGATTACTGAAGATGTAGACCAAATTCGCACCGAGGCTAAGAGGTTTGAGAAGGAACGCAAATTCAAGATAATTAAAGCCTTCAGGAAGGCACTGGATACCAAACTCAAGAAACTTGACTCAGGTGAAGAAGTCACTGTTGCCGAGTTAAAACAACTCTGGGAGATGACCAGGACTGAGATGGGATTGGTAACGGACAGATCAGCAGTCAGTGTAACTGGAGAGCAGAGACTACTTACTCCAGAGGAAGAAGCCGAAGGCAAGGCACTAGATACCCTAATTAAGAATTTTCATGGACGCAAGGGAAAGGAGGTTGATAGCAATGGTAACTGACGAGGCAAAAAGTATCTTGTATTGGATAAGCAAAAACCACATCAAAAGCGAGACAGGTCAAAATATCGAGTTCCATGACCATCGTTTCATGATGGACATCTATGCGGATAGAGCGCCTATTCAGGTCATCCGTAAGGCTTCTCAGGTGGGCGCAAGCACGATGGAGATATTGAGAGTTCTCCATGACGCTATTTTCTTGGGTATTAACCAGATTTATACACTCCCGACAGCTGACGATGTTTATAAGTTTGTGCCGAGCAAGGTCAATCAGATTATGAGGGCAAACCCTTGTATCAAAGAGCATATCGATCCCAAGAACATAGATTCTATTGAGCAGAAGCAAATAGACAGGGCATTTGTTTATTTCAAAGGCACTTTCACAGAGCGTGAAGCCATCATGTTAACTTCTGATCGCAATATCCATGACGAGGTTGATAAATCAAAGTCGGAGGTTATCAGAGACTACGCCTCTCGTATGGGATATTCCAAAGTCAGAAGCCAGCACTTTTTCTCCACTCCAACAGTTCCCGATACGGGTATAGAGAAAATGTTTGAACAATCTGACCAAAAACATTGGCGATTTAACTGTCCTTATTGTAACTACAGACAGCACATGGAGTGGGACAAAAATGTGGATATTGAACAAAGAATTTACACTTGCCAAAAATGCCATCGAGAGTTAACCCCAAGGCAGATAAGTGACCTTGGTAGCTGGGAAGCGAAGTATTCAGCAAGGGATATAAGCGGTTATTGGATTAGCCAGATGCACTGTCCTTGGCGAACCGCAGATGACCTTATCAAAGAAAAAGAGAAAGCTGAGAATGAAACCTATTTTTACAACTTCGTCTTGGGTCTCCCTTATGTCTCAGCCGAACATAGAATTCCAGCCAGTCTTTTTATCCGCAACGCTACTGAAGCACAAGTTGAAGACAGCAGCGAGCTGAATGTCATGGGAGTTGATACAGGATTGGGAAGCGGTAAGGGCAACCATGTCATTATCGGCAATAAAAATGGGGTCTTCTGGATCGGTGTAATGGTTGATAAACCTGATGGCACTCGTTGGGAGCAGTTGGCTAACTTCATCAATTTTTACGATATTCGGGTGGTTGTGATTGACGGACAGCCTTATACCCAAGAAGCTCTAAGTTTAGCCAGACAATTCCCATACAGAGTATTTCTTCACTGGTTTAAGGATGATCCCAAGATGCTGGGAATTGTGCGTTTCTTTGACGAGATAGAAAGAAAAGACGCTGAATTTGAGGATGAGGTAAAAGTATTGTCGTCAAGAACGGGGATTATCGATAACACCATCGAGGCGCTGATGACAGGAAAAATCAGATTTGCAATGTCGCCCCAGAATCCAGCTCTCCAACAGCTGATTAACCATGCCCAGACTATGTATGCCCGCACTGTAACCGACAAATTCGGGCAAGCCAAGCGGGAATGGGCAAATACTGGAGCTAACGACTTTTGGCTTGCTCTTATTTATTGGCACATCGCCTTGAAGAAGCGCCTGAAGTTCGAACCAAATAAATAAACCTATGCAAAAAGTAATGCCACCAACACTAGATTTTCGATACGCCAACCAACCAGAAAGTGAGGCTCATTTGAAGGTTGCCTTTGATCGGATTTTTACCGTAGCTAGGCAAAACTTATTACAAGCAAAGGAGGTGAATATGTCAAAACGATACTTTATTTATACCGAGGCAAGGACATATACAGAAAAAAATTGGGAGGCAAAAGAACAGATTATCGAGGATCAGGTCAAAACCCTCTCGGAATTTGCGCAGAAGCATCATTTCAGAGTGATGAGGGTGTTTAAGGACTTCGAAATGGACAGAAAGCATGTCTGGAACACCGAGTTGGGAGTCATGATGAATGCAATCTTTGAAAAGCAAGTAGACGGGGTTATCTGTGACTCGTATCTTAGTCTCGAAGTTCCAGAACTTTATTGGCATGCAGAAACAATACTGAAATGGTTTATCTGGGATTTAAGGTTAGAAGTAATCACCCCGGGTTATATCTATAAGGACGGATTACCCAACGGAAAGTTATATGCCGAAAACGAACTGGAAGGAGCAAAGTATTGAAAAACCAGATCACGCTTGACTTACATAGATCATAAAAGTAGTGTGTGAGTGTATCAAACAATATCAAAAGACCTATGGAAAACCAAGAATACTTAACCATAAACGAAGCAGCAGAGAAGCTCAAATTAGCTAAGGTTACCATCTACCGCATGGCAAGAAGGGGGCAATTGCCAGCTGTAAAGCTAGGAAAAGCATGGAGGATCAGCAGCCAGAAATTGGCAGAGCTATTCGAGCAAGTTATCAAGCCCAGAAGTTAAAAATAAAAATGGAAGATTTACTGCCTAATATAAATCACATCAGTAATGGTGAGACAGCTCAACCGCTGCAAGCGGCTCTTTACGCTAGGGTTTCAACTGAGAGGCAAGAGAAAGAAGAAACCATAGAGTCCCAAGTGGCAGAGGTTAAACAAAAAATCGAAGCAGACGGGAACATACTTCCTCCCAAGAATTTATTTGTCGATGATGGTTGGACAGGTATGATGTTGGCACGACCAGCCCTAGATGCTATGCGAGATGCCATTAAGGAGAATCGGATACAGGTTGTCTATGTTTACGATCTAGGACGGTTATCACGAGACTTTACCAATCAACTGATACTTTTAAGGGAATTTGAAATAGCCAGAATTAAGTTTATTTCCCTGCGTGACATCAATCCAACTACGCCAGCCGAGGAGATGATGCAAAAAATCATGGGGATCTTCCACGATTATGATCGGCGCAACACAGCTGAGAAGTTTAGAAGAGGGAAGCTTTTCAAAGCGAGATCAGGAATTTTGATCAATGGTAGCGCTTTATACGGCTATAACTACATCAAAAAGACGGAAACTGAACCAGCACATTACGAGGTTAATGAGGAAGAAGCCAGAGCGGTAAGGCTTATCTGGCATTGGCATGCTGTCGAAGGGGTTTCTATGCACAGCATAATCAAAAAGCTGTATGACCTGGGGATTCGTCCCAGGAAAAGAAAAAGTCCCTTCTGGTCTAGGGGTCCGATAACCAGAATGCTTAAGTGCGAAACCTATGCCTCAGGGCAAGTATATTATAACAAGTCGGAGGCTGTGGAGGCGAAAAAGCCACTTAAGAATGACAAGTATAAGCGAGTGAGTAAAACAAGCAGGAGAGTAAGAACTAAAGAGGATTGGATTCCATTCAAAGTGCCAATCATTGTTGACGACCCCACCTTATATGAGAAAAACAAACGGATATTGGAGTTAAACAAGAAATACGCCCGCAAGAATAAAAAATACAATTATCTCTTATCAGAGATTATCTGGTGCGGATGTGGCAACCGAAGAGCTGGAGATGGGTGTCTCAAGACTGGACATTTTTATTATCGCTGTATAGAGAGAATCCACAAATTCCCACGCAAAGACCGCCGTTGCCACCTTAAGGGCGCTAATGCCGAGATTTTGGATCAGATGCTCTGGGATAAGCTAATGCAACACTTGCAAAGCAAAGACCTAATAAGAAAGCATGCCGAGGCATGGCTGAAGAACCAGGCAGTCACTTCTGTCGACACTCAACACCGAACCAACTTGGAAGCCCAGATAGAGAAAATCATCGAGGAAGAAAAGAGGTATTCAAAGGCATATGGGAGCGGGGTGCTGGAGTTTGAGCAGTATATGGAATTGGTCAAGGATGCCAAGAAGCGCAAAAAAGGCTTTCAGAAGGAAATTGAGGAGCAAGAGGCTCTAACTTCAAAAGAATCAATTGACATTGGAGTGGACGAATTATGCGCTGAGACAGAAAAAGTCCTATGCACCATGAATTTCTCCAACAAAAAGCAGGTCGTTCGAGATATAATAGAGAAAGTAATTATAAAAGAAAGGAGAACGGTAGAAGTATGGTGTCACATTTCATTACCACAACTTATAACTGCTTCCACCGTAAATGTGGGGTATGAACCTATCGGTCGGAATAGTAGGCCTTCCAAATGTAGGTAAGTCCACACTTTTCAATGCTTTACTTAAAAAGCAACAGGCTTGTGTTGCTAATTTTCCTTTTGCTACTATAGAACCCAATGTTGGAATAGTTCCTGTCCCTGACAGACGTCTAAAGAAATTATCTGAAATAGTTAAAGAGTCTGATAATCTAAGTTTTTTTCCTCCAGAGGTTCCTGCAACCTGTGAGTTTTTAGATATTGCAGGATTAATTGCTGGTGCGCACAAGGGGGAAGGGTTGGGGAATAAATTTCTCTCTCACATTCGTGAGGTTGACGCAATCTGCCATGTCGTCCGTAATTTTTCGGATCCTGAGGTAGTTAAGCAAGGAATAGTAGACCCCAAGACAGATTTAGAGGTAGTTGAAACTGAATTAAAACTGGCCGATTTTGAAACTTTGGAGAAACAGAAAGATCCAGGGAATACCCCGGATAAAGAGCTTAAAAAAAGATTTGAAGTAGTTCTTAAGTTAAAGGCAGCTCTTGAGAGGGGGATCGCTGCTCGCGAAGTGGATCTTTCTGAAGAGGAAGGGAGAATTGCCAAACAATTGTCTCTCCTAACTGCAAAACCAATCCTAGTCGTTTTGAATGTTGACGAGGGATCCTTGGTGAACGCAGATAACCTGGAAGGTGAATTTGCGAGTCAGGTGGGGATTGGTAAGGACCAAGTTATTGCTATCTGTGCGAAAACTGAGATGGATTTGGCTGATTTACCAGCTGAAGAACAGAGTGAGTATTTAAAAGGAATTGGGGCAGTAAGCAGCGGTCTTGAAAAGCTTATTAAAAAGGCCTTTGCTACTTTGGGACTAATTACCTTTCTTACTGCAGGAGAGAAAGAGGTTCGTGCTTGGACAATTAAGGATGGGATGACCGCCCAAGAAGCTTCGGGAGCTATTCATACAGACTTTATTAAAAACTTCATTAAAGCTGATGTGTGTGATTTTGAGAATTTTACTAGTCTGGGTGGCTGGAAGAATGCAAGAGAAGGGGGAAAGGTAAGGAGTGAAGGCAGAGAATACCTAATGAAAGATGGAGACGTGGTGGAATTTAAGATTGGGGTTTAACGCTACCTACGTGAGAGTTTTTTACGAATTCATAGCGTTTACTAGTTGGGGGGTCTCCAATGGGGGTTATTTTTTCATCTGTTTCGAGATTCGTTTCTTCACTCTCCTCCTCAATATTTGATATGACTCTGTTGATTACTTTTTCCTGAGACGGCGTTACGAAGTTTTGGAGTATTTGGCACCATTTTACTAATTTTCGCGGGTCGGTTTTTCCATCCATCTGCACTACTTTACAACCGGGAGGAAGTGGATAGTGAATTCCTGGAATTCCTTTTCGCTCTAAAGTCATGGTTTATGTTGGGATACGTAAAATTACAATCCAACCTTAAAACAAAGATTCTAAGATTGAGGCACGGCGCCCCCCGTTTTCTGGGTGGCAATTTTACTCATTAAATCCGCCTCCGTCTTTTCAAGTCTGTTTATCCCTTTGATTTTATTAATCAGAGCTTCGGAAGTATTTGTGTTGCTTTCAACCACGACTGCCGTTTTCGCTGCTTCTGTTTTTTCTCCTCCGGATTCCATACTAGGGCCAGTATAGAAAAGGGAAGGGTAAAAATCAAGGAGGCGTCTGGATTTTATAATTTCTGATTGCTAAATTATAATTTCTAATTTATACTTTAGCGTTACTATGAACAGTTACGAGCTAACAGTGATTATTGATGGCAAAGCCACTCCGGCCAAGAAGAAGGCCTTTTTGGGGCGTGTTTCTAAATTGATCAAACTTTTTAAAGGGGAGATAACTAAAGAGGACGATTGGGGTAAGCGAGATCTTGCCTACAAAATCAATAAACTAGCCTCTGGAAACTACCTTTTCTTTGAGTTAAAATTGGAAGGGTCAGCCGCCAAGTCACTAAGAGACAAATTGAGAGTTGATGAGGATGTTGTCAGGTATCTTTTACTAAGAGTCAGTAAATAGTTTATGGCAAGGAGTCTAAACAAAGTTACTTTGATCGGAAATCTTACGCGTGATCCGGAACTTAGGTACACCCCGCAGGGGACTGCAGTTTGTACTTTCGGACTAGCTACCAATAGACAGTGGACTACAGAATCCGGAGAGAAGAAGGAAGATGCCGAGTTTCATCGCCTTGTTGCCTGGAATAAACTAGCAGAGATTTGTTCCCAGCTTTTGAAGAAGGGGAGAAAGATCTACGTTGAAGGAAGACTTCAGACCAGGTCTTGGCAGGGTCAGGATGGTACCCAAAAGTCGACGACTGAAGTAGTCATCACCGACATGATAGTTCTTGACCCGAAACGTGATGACGGCATGGGGGCAGAGTCTTTTGATATTCCTGAATCGGTAGGTGGACCAGCAAATGAATTTGGTCTTCCAGAAGAGCAGGTGACAGAAGCTCCCGCAAAACCTGCTAAAAAAGCCAAAGAGGCCAAAAAAGAGGCTCCTGAGGAGAAAGAAGTAGAAGAAGAGGACATTCCCTTCTAAGAGGCTACTAATAAAATGAAGAAAGCAAAAGGAAACCATAAAAGGAAAAGAATTATTAAACCTACTTATGAGGTTTGTCCTTTCTGTGAGAAAAAAGTCCTTCCTAGCTATAAAGATTTTGAAATTCTTGCTGGTTTTGTCACTGATAGAGCAAGGATTGTTCCTGCAACCAGGAGTGGTGTTTGTAGTAAACACCAAAGGATGCTGAGTGCCGAGGTTAAAAATGCTCGCTTTTTAGCCCTTCTTCCATTCACCGAAGGAATCAAATAATGAAAGTCAAAATCCACTTGCCCAAAATCAATATCTATGCGTTGCGTAAATTGATTTTTTTGGTTATTGCCGCTTCACTTGTTTTTTCATTTGGTTTCTACTTTGGAAAAAACCGGTCTTCCGTTAGTTCAATTAGTATTAAAGACTTTAAGATTGACAAAGCTACCCCTGCAGACAAGCAGAGTGTCGACTTCACTCTTTTTTGGAAAGTTTGGGATACTCTGGAGGCTAACTACTTTGATGAGGGAAAACTAAATCCTGAAAAGATGGTCTATGGGGCTATCAAGGGAATGGTTGATGCTGTCGGGGACCCTTACACCGTCTTTCTTTCCCCTGAGGAGAACAAGGTGACCGAGGAGGACCTACAAGGGAATTTCCAAGGAGTAGGAATTCAGATTGGTTTTAAAGGGACGCAGTTGGCAGTTATTGCTCCACTTCCAGGCACCCCTGCAGAAGAAGCCGGGATTAAGGCTGGGGATTACATTATTGGTATCAAGGATGATAAAAAGGGAATTGACCGTGGAACAGTGGGGATTACTCTAACTGACGCAGTGGCGGCAATTCGTGGAGACACTGGATCAAAAGTAACTTTGGTGCTAACTCGTGACGGAGTTACTGACCCAATGGTTGTTGAGGTTGTGAGGCGTGATATTGCAGTTCCTAGTGTGACCGTTGAGTACCTGGGGGATGATAAAAAAGTGGCTCATCTTAAGCTTCTTAAGTTTGCGGGTGACACAGATGGGGAATGGGAAACGGCCGTTAAAGAAATTATTAAAAGTGGAGCTGACCGGATAGTATTGGATTTAAGAAATAATCCTGGTGGGTATCTGCAAATGGCCGTAGATATCTCTGGTGATTTTTTACCTAATGGAACGGAGGCGGTCATTGAAGAATCGTCAAATGGATCTAAAAACAGTTTTAAGACCAGTAAATTCCCTCGACTTACCAAATACCCAGTAGTTGTCTTAGTTAACGAAGGTTCAGCTTCAGCGAGTGAGATCCTGGCTGGAGCTTTGAGGGATATGGCCTCTATTAAACTCATTGGGGATACCTCTTTCGGGAAAGGAACAATCCAAGAACCACGCCAACTAGAGGGTGGAGCGGGGATTCATATTACTATTGCTAAATGGTTAACCCCTAATGGTACTTGGGTTAATGAAAAAGGACTTGATCCTGATGTTAAAATAACGGATAACGTGGAGACCTCTGAGGATGAGCAGCTTCTTAAAGCTCTTGAGGTAGTCAAGTCTTTGTAGGAACGCTTTTTCTCTCAGGTTCTTTTAAGTAAAGCGCGCTAATTTTATATATATGGCACAGAAAGCAGGTACAAAAAAACTGCTCGTAGGAGTAGTTTTTATTCTTCTTATTGGAGCTTCAGTCGTTGCTGGGATAACCCTTGATCGTCTGGTGGCCTTAAAGATTATTGATAAATATTTTCCTTCAAAATTCGGGCAGAATATTGTCGGTCAGAAAATAGTTAACGAGGAGTCAATGGTTATTGATGTTGCTGACAAAGCCTCACCTTCTGTGGTTACAGTCTCCATGCAAACCCTCAAACAACAGTATCTTCAGTTTTCTCCTTTTGGTGGTTTTACTCAAGGAACCACTGGGGGGGAGGATCAGGATATTGGTACAGGTTTCGTGGTCTCCTCAGAGGGCCTAATTGTGACTAATAAACATGTAGTTTCTGATACGACTGCTATTTATAAAGTAATTACTAAAGACGACAAAGAATATGATGTGGTTGAAATAAATCGTGATCCTAATAACGACATTGCGATTATTAAAATTGAGGCTACAGGTCTTACTCCCATTGAGTTGGGAGATTCCTCAAACCTTAAAGTCGGTCAATTTGTTGTGGCGATAGGAACTGCCTTAGGGGAATTTAGGCATACCGTGACTACTGGGGTTATCTCGGGTTTAGGGAGAGGAATTACCGCTGGTTCTTATTATGAAGGCTATGTTGAGCGTTTGGATAATGTTATTCAAACTGATGCTGCCATTAACGCAGGTAATTCTGGCGGACCCCTTCTTGACTCCTCAGGACAGGTCATTGGGATTAATGTTGCTGTTGCCCAGGGAGCCAACAATATTGGATTTGCGATCCCCGTAAATGTGGTTAAAGAGGCTCTCAACGAGTTTAATACTACTGGTAAATTTGAGGGGAGAGCTTTCTTGGGAGTTAAATACCAAGCAATTCCCCAAAGTACGGCAATTCTAAACAATGTTCCTCAGGGGATGTATGTGGTTGAAGTAGTGGCTGGCTCACCAGCCGAAGAAGCGGGAGTGGCGGCAGGTGATATTATCACCAAAATTGATGGTCAGGGTGTCACCGAGGAGACTTCTTTGTCAGATGTTATTTCTAAGAAAAAACCAGGGGATAAAATGAGCTTTGAAGTATGGAGAAACGGAGAGACTTCAACTTTGGAAGCTACTCTTTCAGAAGTTCAGGAATAGAGACCCTCGCTAAATAGTTTTGGTCAATTCAACTACTTTATCCAAGTTTCCCTCAATAATGCTTTCAAGGTTTCCCCAGGACTTTCCAACCCTGTGGTCGGTCACTCTGTCTTGTGGATAGTTGTAGGTTCTTATTTTCTCAGACCTCATACCTCGGCCAATGGAGGAGCGGTATCCAGCAATAGTTCTCATTTTTTCTTCTTCCTGTCTCTCCCAAAGCTTAGCTCTTAGAAGATCAGTCGCAATTTTCCTATTCTGTTCCTGGAACCTCTCAGTTTGGGCGGTAACTACAATTCCGGTGGGTTTGTGAATCAAACGGACTGCAGTTGAGACCTTGTTAACGTTTTGTCCTCCATGCCCCCCTGAACGGTAGAACTGAATTTCTAAATCCTCAGGCTTGATTTGCACCTCTGACTCCTTTATTTCGGGGAGAATGGCGACGGTTGCAGTTGAGGTGTGAATCCGACCCCTTTTTTCTGTAGTGGGGACTCTTTGGACCCTATGAACTCCACCCTCGTTTTTCAGAAGTTCAAATACCCCGAACCCAACGACTTCAAGAACACTCTCAGAAACTTGGATGGTCTTCCAGTTTTTTTTAACGGCAAAGCGTGAATACATCCTTAGAAGATCCGTACCCCAAAGCTTAGCCTCATCACCACCAGTTGCTCCACGAATTTCGATATAGATTTTTTGCGGAAGATAACTGTTTTCCATAGTGTAATAGACTGAAGAGTAGGGTTGCCTGGTTATTTTTTCTTGGCTTGGGATCTAAGTTCTGCCAAGGTGTCCGGTCTTTCGAGCTCTTTTTGAATTTTTTTCTCTCTTTTGAGCTTTCTTTTCTCGGTTTTAGACATAGCTTTGTTTGAAGCTTGGGCTTGTCTGGCTTTAAAGGCGTCTACGCGCCCAGCTGTATCAACATATTTCATCTGACCTGTATAGAAGGGGTGACAAGCATTACAAACTTCGACATTGATTTCAGGCATAGCCGCGCCTACAGTAAATGTGTTTCCGCAAGCACAGGTTACTTTAGCATTTTCATACCACGTAGGATGGATCTTAGCTTTCATACAGGGGAAATTATATCAGCCTGAGGGTATCTTGACAACAGTTGACTTAAAGGCTAATCGGCAAATATAATTCTCTTAGAGATGGCTTTGGTTGAATATCACCTTGGGGCTACAAGAGAGGCAGAAAACAAACTTCAATTCTGCGCGAATCTAAAAGAAAGGTTGCTAGGAAAGTAGTTTATTGTTGAGTAGTTATTTGTTTTTCTTTGGTTTTTTATATTCCGCTACAATTACCCCTGAAAGGATGATGACCGCACCGACAATGAAGATAGGGGTTATTATTTCATTTAACCACAGGACAGCAATGGGGATGGATAGTAGGGGGTAGAGGTAAGAAAAGAGGGCTGCCTCTCCTATTTCAACTGATTTCTGGGCCTTATTACTCATCCAGTAAGCAAGAGTCCCGGAAAGAAGAGCCATATAAGCAACTCCAAGGTGGCTCGTGGCAGAGGCCCCCTTAAGAATAATGGAAATTGAAGACAGTGAGGAACTAAATAATAAGAAAGGTGCAAGCGAGAGAAAGCCTACGATAAAGGCAAAATTGGTCATGAGTGAGGGGGAGACCCCTTTCCTTAGGAGCTTTTTTGATATTACTACGGAGACCGCGTTTACGGCCACATAGCCGGCTATGAGGAGGTTTCCTGAAAGTCTAACCCCGTTTGTTTTACTGCTGAGCAGAGGTTCAATAATTGTTAGGGCTGTCCCAAATATTGCTACCGTCATTCCTCCCCATTCTCTTTTAGTAATGTGTTCATTAAGGAAAAATATACCGGCAATAGCAATAACAAGAGGGACGGCTAGAGTGATAATAGACATATCTAATACAGTGGTATTATTAAGACCAAAAAAAAGCATTCCGAGAGTGACAGAGGAGGTTAGAAGGGAATAAACAAGAAGATAAATCCAATCTAGTTTCTTCTTAGGGAGGGCTGGTTTTGCGATTATGAAATAGGGAATGGCAAAGGCGGATGAAAGGAGAAACCTGTAGGTTAAGAACAAGAGAGGAGGGATTTCGCTCAGTACAAATTTAATTACTGGCCCAGCTATAGCCCAGATTACAGAAACGATCAGTAGTAGAATATATGCCCGTAAACGATAGGGATTCATTTCCTTAAGTATTAAGGATTGTTCACGGGTGATCAAGAACTGAATTAATTATCGAGTTCAATAAGGCGGTCAATTCCAAAGGAAAAGCCAACAGCGGGGATAGGACGTCCAGCAAACATACCAATTAAGTTGTCATAGCGTCCTCCACCACCAACAGATAAGGCGTCGTCTTTCCCTTCGAGTTTGAGTTCCATGATGACTCCGGTGTAGTAATCAAGCCCTCGAGCAAGGGTTGGGTCAAAGACAAAATCCTGATTCTTTTTGAGTTGGTACTTTTCTTGAAGGATTCTAAATACCTCAAGAAGATTCTCGGTAGGTTTGGAATACTCTATTCTATCAACGAGATCAATTTTGTCCTGAGATAGGCCCTTATCAGCTAGTTCTTTTCTGGCTCCTTCTTTGCCAATTTTAGAGATTTTATCAATGGCTCTAACAACTTCGATAGGCATATCTTCAAAGTTTTTCCTGTCGTTGACTATCATTTTGGCACTTTCGAAACCTAGTTTTCTGATGGCTTCAATCCCTGCTGCGATTACTTTAGCGTCCTCTTCTGGACTGGCCGTACCGACTGTGTCAAAGTCGAATTGGGTGAACTCTCGAAACCTGCCTTTTTGGGTGTTTTCTCCACGAAAGGCTTGACCTATTTGGTAGCGGGAGAAGGTGGGGGTAAGAAGGCCGATGTTATTAGCCACGAACCTGGCTAAAGGTACGGTCAAGTCATACCTTAAGGCTAATTTCCTCCCTCCACGATCTTCAAACTGGTAGATGAGCTTTTCCTCCTCACCGTACTTACCAAGGAGAGTTTCGGCAAATTCGACTGTCGGGGTTTCAAGGGGGACAAAGCCATAGCCCTCCAGCACCTCGGCGATGGTGTTTATCATTATTCTTCTTTTCTTGGCAGCCTCAGGCATAATATCCCTGAAACCTTTTGGTGTTTGCGGACCTTTTTGCATGCTTTGATTGTACCCTAACACATACAAAAATTACAGCTTTATCTTTACGAGAAGGATAGGAATCTTAAGGGGTAGCTGCTGCCTTGGGACTAGCTTTAGGCGAAGGGGATACATTGGGTGATGGTGAGGGAAAGGCTTTAGCGTTTTCCTCATCTGGGGAGAGAATATGGATACTTCTTGCATCGAGGGCTTCTCCACTATGGATTCCAACAGCGATAATTCGGTCTCCCTTAACCACTTCGTCGAAATCTAAACTCTGTGTTTTTCCACCTTTAGTGGTAGTTATTTTAAGAGTTTTAGACGACTTAATAGTGATTGCCTTTCCGGTCTTTTTGATTGTCACGGTAAGAGAGGTCTTTTCTGCCTTTTCAACTGTCCCCATAATTGAGACTCTCTCGCTAGGAGTAATGGCACTAACGACTAAAATCCTCTTAGCTTCTAAAACGGAGTTGCCGTTTTTGTAACCCATGGCAACGATGAAGTCACCAATGGCCAAGTCACTTCTTTTAATGGTTTTACTGGTTGTTTTTACATTTACAAAGGTAGTTTCCTCAGTAGTTGAGATTTGGAGTATTTCGCCAGCTTTTTCTTTTTCGGTATTAAAGACTAACCTGGAAACTTGAATTGTTGATTCGGAGATGTCAGTGATTGTGCCAACATAAGCCCTTGGGCTTTTCAGGACCTTTTCTACTTTCTCTTGGACTTTCTCTCTGACTGTCGCACTAGAGTCAGTGGCGTTTTCGGCGGAGGCTTGCTTAGTGGCAAAGAGGGCTAGAGATATGACAAAAATAGAAATGGCAATTAATAATTTTTTATTCATTTTTGGTAGTTTCAGCTTTATCAAATTCAGATGAATAGACAACAACAATTTTTTCTGTAGTACTGTCCCCATCATCGTTAAATGAAGTGACACTGATTTCATTTACACCGCTTACAAGCTCAATTGTCTGTTCAAATGAACCGTTATTGTCAGCTTTAAGGGAGTAATCTTTGCTTTCTCCAGAAATGTTTACCCAGGAATTGGCCTGGGTAATCCCCTTGACCGTAGTTTCAGAGGAGGTAAAGATTTCGTATTCATTTGGTTGTGAGAGGGCCAGACCCATCTGGTTTGGTTGGGTAGAGGAGGTAACTTCATTGTTGGTGTCACTCACGCCTGAAGGTTTTACAGCACTGTTGGCTTTCCAGACTCCGAAGGCAATAACTAGGCCAAAGAGAGCTCCTGCTAAAATTGCAAATAATATTTCTTTTCGCATAGCGAGTTCCAAACAGTAATCGTAAATATATGGGTTAAAAGGTGAATTGTCAAGCTGGGTGATCATCCACTTGTCAAGCCATGGCAAGTTTGTTAGCATGCAAATGAATCGATTAAATATGGATATTACTTATTTAGGCCATTCCTGTTTCAAAATAAAAACTTCTTCGATCAGTCTTATTTGTGATCCTTTTGATCCAAAGGAGGTAGGCCTTAAACTTCCTAGTCAGGAAGCTGATATTGTGACTGTTTCGCATCACCATGGGGATCATGACAACGTGGAAGTAGTTAAAAATGCAAGAAAAATAATTGATGGCCCAGGAGAATATGAAATAGGGGGGGTCTCGATCATGGGTTATAACACCTATCATGACGGGGAGAACGGAGAGAAAAGAGGGAGGAACACGATCTATCTAATCGAGGTCGGAGGAGTGAGAATTCTGCATCTTGGGGATTTGGGACACTCTTTATCTGATAAGTTGGTTGAGGAAATTGGTGAGGTGAATATCCTAATGATTAATGCAGGTCACCCTATGGCTCTTTCAGCTTCCGAAGCCACCAAGGTTGTTCACACAATCGAACCACAAATTGTTCTTCCGATGCATTTTGTCCAAGGGGGAACCAATCCGGCATTTAGTGAAAAATTAGAACCGGTCGAACCTTTCCTAAAAGAGTTGGGTTTAACGGTTGAAAAGCTTCCCAAATTATCCATTAAACTTTCTGATTTGGGAGAAGAGCAAAAGATTATTCTCTTGGAGAAAAAATAGTAGTTTTTTCTTCTGCCCGCTTCGTGGTAAAAGTATTTTGTTATGGCACAAATTAATGTCAGAATTCCGCCTCATTCTAAAGAAGCTGAGGAATCGGTCCTTGGAGCACTTCTACTGGATAAAGACGCCATCATAGCTGTTGCCGAGTTTCTTCTTCCTAAAGACTTCTACGACGAGAGACACAAAGAAATTTACGAGGCTTGTTTATCCCTTTTTGAAGAGAGGGTTCCGGTTGATGTTCTAACTGTTGCCGAAAGACTCAAGAAAACCAAAAGCCTGAAAAGGGTAGGTGGCTCCTCATATTTGGCAGACTTAGCCAATAAAGTCCCGACAGCAGCACATGTAGAGCATTATGGAAGGATAGTTAAAGAGTCTGCTACAAAGAGGAACCTGATGAAAGCTGCCAACACAATTGTCGACTTATCTTTTGATGAAGCTCTTGGGGCTGAGGAAATATTAGACAGAGCCGAAATGGAGGTTTTTGCCCTTTCTCAGAACAACTTAACGAAGGTTTTCACCCCGGTTAAGGATGCTCTGGCTGAGAGCTTTGACAGGCTAGACGAACTGCATAAACAAGCAGAGGGCTTAAGAGGTGTGCCTACAGGGTTCAAAGACTTAGATGATACCCTTGCTGGAATGCAGAAGTCCAATTTGATTATCCTTGCTGCTAGACCAGGTGTTGGAAAAACTTCTTTGGCCTTGAATATTGCCCAAAGCTTGGCTGTAAACTATAACCGCCCAGTAGGTATATTCTCGCTTGAAATGAGCCGGGAGGAGTTGGTGGATAGGCTTTTAGTGGCCCAGGCTGATATTGATGCTTGGAGACTCAAAACCGGGAAGCTTTCGGAGGAGGATTTTACGGCCCTTTCAAACGCGATGGGAGTTTTAGCTGAAGCTCCAATATATATAGATGACACTCCAGCCCTTTCGATTACGGAAATGAGGACTAAAGCGAGGAGACTGCAGGTAGACGTAGGAATTGATCTTCTAATTGTTGATTATCTTCAACTTGCCAGGTCAAGAAACCTTGAAAATAGAGTTCAAGAGGTTTCAGAGATTTCCCAGGGCCTAAAAAATCTGGCTCGCGAGCTTAAGATTCCAGTTATGGCTCTTTCCCAGCTTTCAAGGGCTGTAGAGCAGCGAGGCGAGAAAAGACCTCAACTTTCGGACCTAAGAGAATCGGGATCAATTGAGCAGGATGCTGACGTGGTTATGTTTCTTTGGAAAGAGGACGACGAAAATTCTGGAAATTTTGTTTTGGATATTGCCAAGCATAGAAACGGTCCTCTTAAATCTGTAAAGCTCTTCTTTAAGGGAGACAGGATCAAGTTTTACGGTAGAGAAATGAAGCATTAATTTTTGCCAATAAAAAACCATCCGTTCACCAATTTTTCTACCTCACGGTAAAAGCCTTGGCTACTAAGGATGGTTACCCTTGCGGGATTTTGGTTTATTGAAACGAAACTAGATTTAGAATCTCAGTTTGTGGCAGCTTGCTCCAAATTAGTTTTATGATTTCTTTCCCGTCTTGATTTACCCTTATGGGCCTCTGTAAAAATATTGATGGCATTGGCCCTTCTTTGGGTAAGTTGCTTGATTTTAGGACTTGTTTTAAGGATTCTTGTCCTCTGGCTAGGGTTTCTGAGTATGGCGTTACTACTTTATAAAATTGCATCTCTAGCATTTTTCTTGCCGTTTCCCTGTATGCGTTAAAGCCTCCCCACATGTGATTACCGATAATAATATGATCCCCGTCAGCGGCCACCGCCTGGTCAAAGCTGGATTGCTCCACTTTGAAGATGAGCTTCGTTCTAAGCACGAGTTTTGCCATGGTATACCTTACCGTAGCAGGTACCCAGTGAGGAAGGTGTAACCCGGCAGAAAAAGTACAATAGCCATGATCGGGTGCAAACTCGACATAGATCGGGTATTCTGATTTCAATTGGACGAAACCCGAATTTGTTGCATAGTACCGCTCGATCAGAGCCATTGGCTTTTCATTGTTGGGGTCGAAGCAATCAAACCTTCCTACTACTAAGATAGTACACATAATTTGCCTCCAAAAAAGAGATAGAGATTAAAGGTGCATTCCTATTAGAAACACCAATATTATACCCCATAATGTAGGGTAAGGTCAAACAGTGCCGAGGAAAGGAGTCGAACCTTCACAGGCTGTTAAGCCTACAGGTTTTTGAGACCTGCGCGTCTGCCATTCCGCCACCTCGGCTTATCTTGATATTTTACAGCTTCACGATGTTATTCTCAAACCTGGGTTTTTGTGTTAGAGTATCGAGGTATGGCAATTGAAACTAAAGGTGACCAGACAGTACTGACGGATAGGTTGAGTTTTGGTGAAGACGGGGTAGGGATGGATATAAACGACTATTATGAACTAGTGCAGGAAGGATGGATGCGGGTGGGGGAGGGTGTAGATACTCCTCCCTTGGACAGTGCTTCTAGGAAAGACAAGATTCAGAAAGCTATCCAAAGCACTACTAAATAACTAAAAGTATGATTAGCGCAACGGATTTAAAAGTTGGTGTGACCTTTCTTTCAAATAGTCAGCCATATAAAGTTAGTAAGTATAGTCTGATAAAGGTGGGCAGAGGTGGAGCTACTGTCAGGGTAACTGCCAGAAATCTTCTTAGTGGTTCGGTAGAGGAAAAGACCTTCAGCTCAAATATCAAAGTGGAAGATGTTGCTACTACTAAACGTAAATTGCAGTTTTTATATACTGATGCTTCCGTGGCTACATTCATGGATTCTAGGACTTATGAACAAGTAGAAATACCTGTAAGTGTTATCAAAACTGAACTTCCTTACATTAAAGAAGGCGAGAGCGCAGACATCCTCTTTTGGGACGAGAGAGCCCTTTCGATAGATATTCCCCCGAAGGTGGTTTTAAAAGTTAGCGATACCGCGCCTGGGGTAAAGGGCAACTCGGCAACTAATGTTTTTAAATCGGCAAAACTGGAGAACGGTCTGGAAGTTAGGGTCCCACTATTTATTAATTCCGGAGACCTGGTAAGAGTAGACACAAGAAGTGGGGAGTATGTAGAGAGGGCGAAATAACCTTCCTTTAGGAAAAAATCCACCATAAAGAAGCGCCAGTAACAAGAAGCTGAGTAAGAATTCCCCAGAACGGCGAGGTGTCGACTTGAAGAGATTTTTGAAACTTTATCCACCTTTGTATGTAGGGGTTGTCGTTGGTGTTAAGAAAAAAATAAGGTGCTTCCACTACGTCTGGTAGAACCGATAAGAAACAGGCGGCGAAAACTACTGCTGTGGCTCCCAAGCTTGGCATTTTTTGTAAGGCGATATATGAACCCATCCCCAGGGCGAGAAGCGAATCTGCAGTCACGATTAGGGTTGATTTCCTAGTGACTCTTCCAAATTGTTTTTTTTCGGTGTTTAGGTGAGGATTCCAGTGGGGCACTTTCTCCAAAAGGAGATGACTAAGGAAGCTTAAGGGTAAAGAAAGAGCGGGATTGCCAATTTTCATGGCTATTGCTGCCCCAACCGCTACATGTGGTGTTTCTAACACGGTAAGTTTAATCTTAATCTCACCCAGATACGATTGTCAAACAGAGGGCTCTAGTGTAACCTTATAGCCGAGAGTAATATGTTTTATACCTATGTGTTCAACTTTTTAGGGTTGTGGATCTTTCTATATGTCTTGTGGAGAAAACTGAAAGACGACTACCTTCCCTCACAAGTTTTCACTCTGGGAATTTTCATGTCAGTGGGGATTGCGTTGTTTGCGTTCCTTGCTCATGAATTTTTACCTGTTTATTGGTTTTGGCTTAGCTTTTCCGGGGCAGCCTTGGGCCTGCTTTTGGGGATAATTAGATTTAAGTTAAGATTTTTTGAGTCGTTGGAGGCTACTACTGCTGCTTTGGTCCCTTGGCTTTCCTTTGTTTTTTTGGCCGATTCGATTAAAAACTTGAGTTGGTTTTCGTTTGCCATGTTTATCTTCCTAACTTTGCTTACCGTAGTCTATATTTTTGTTAGTAGAAGCTACAGGAATTTTTCTTGGTATCGCTCAGGCAGAGTGGGAGTAGCGGCCTTGATAGTTTTAGGGGTTTTCTTTCTGGTACGAGCGGTAGTTGCTCAAGTGTTCCCCTTTGTGTTATCCTTTGCGGGTAAAGGTGAGTCTATTCTTTCGGCAGTGGTTTCGTTTATAATTTTCCTGGTGGTATTTAATTTGTCTAGGCAGATATGAGCAAAAAACAAACAAAGAAGATAAAAAAGGTTGTAAAAGTGGAAGCCGTTAAAGTGGGAGCAAAAATGCGTTTTCCTCAGAATCTTTTAAATCCTATTGGATATTTTCTTCAGGATAAACTTAAACTATTAGAAAAGAGAAAGAAAGATATTGAGACGGAAGACCCGTTCAAAGACAAAGGTAGAGCTGAGGTTAATGCTTCGCCTGATGATGATGCTTATGAACAATTTGGTCATGCCAGGTCAACTGCTATTAGGAAAGAGTTGGAACGTAAGATTATTCAGACCAAAAAGGCTCTCGCTAGAATTAAACTGGGGAAATATGGGATTTGTGATGACTGTGGAAAGATGATTGATACCGACCGCCTAATGGTCTACCCCGAAGCTCTTCTTTGTGCCTCCTGTCAGAAAAAGAGAGAAAAGTAGAGTTGGGATCAAAGAGGGAGAAGCCGCCAAAAAAGCGGTTTTTTTGATGCCCAAAGCTTGCTTTTGGCGTCTCCAGGTCCTATAATATAGGCTGTTATAGTATTAGCTATAATCCAATAATTTTCGCAAATTAACATCTAGACTCAGCCAAAAAGGAAAGGAAGGAAAGGACATGTTTAAGAACTATTTGCGCTCGACTGTCGAGAAGTATGGGGGATTTTTAAATGTCGGTTATTTGGCTTCAATATCCTGGCCAACCTGCTTGTGGAGTGTTGTGTTCTTTTTGTTTGTTCTTGCTGTTTACAACGCAATTACGGGCCTTCCGCTCGTAGAGGTATTTTGGACATGTATGGGGATCACTGTACTGTGTATCACATTCGGTGGTTTTCTTGGGTTGTGTATCTGTGAAATCTATGCCGATAATCACATTACTGAGGCACCAAGCGATGGCCACAGACTAATGAGAGTGGCCAATAGCAGAGTCGTCGAAGTTAAAGACAAAGCCATTTGGGGAAAAGATGTGTATCTACTGAAAGCCAGAAATCGCAGAGGTTTCCCTGAAGATGATTCGGTTGACCAGAAAATCACCATGTGGCCAAAAATAACTCAGGTCCTGCTCGACCAAACGAGAAATCTAAAGTTTGAGTTATGTGTAGAGGCCGAAGTTGATCTCCTTGTCGGTGGAATAACCTCGCGTTTGTGGGATATTTTCAATCCCAACGAAGTCTGTGACTTGATTACAGATTCAGGCTTGTTGGACAAACTTGGCCAGGAAATTGATATCCAACTCCTTCTTAAAAAGCGCTTTGAGGACGCAGCCAGAAGGGATGAAGAAGTATTGAAAATATTTGGAAACTACTACCAGCTAGGGAATCAAGAGTTTATCGATGCTATGCAGCACGCACTGGCGGCAGTTAATGTTAATTGGGGAATTTCTAATGTAAAAGGTTGGGTGGTAAGAGTCGCGAATTTTAGTGAATCGGAGAAAGGATATTCCATTAAGAAATAGGGTTTTTCATATACCTGGAAAGATGCGAACACGTTTCGTAAATTTCCAGGTTTTTTATTGGTTTAAATGTTAAAATTGGGCGTATGGAACCAGAAATTGTTTTTGAGGATGAAAGTTTGATGGTTTTGGAAAAACCTGCAGGTTGGGTGGTGAACGAAGCAACTACCACCCCTGGCGTTCCAGTTATTCAGAATTGGATAGCCGAGAAGTTTGATTTTCCTTTAGCTAAGGATAGGGAATATCGTAACGGGATAGTTCATAGGTTAGACAAAGAAACATCTGGTCTTCTTCTAATAGCTAAGACAGACCAGGCCTTTGAAGCCCTTCAGACGCAGTTTAAGGAGAGAATTGTTGAAAAACGATACATCGCCTTAGCTCATGGTGAAGTGCCTCAAAAAGAAGGGGAGATAACTATTTCGGTAGGCAGACTTCCTTGGAGGAGGGACCGCTTCGGGGTACTTCCAGGGGGAAGGGATGCAACCACTTTTTATAAAGTTTTGTCTTATCACCATTCAAGGGGGGGCAATGATAAATATACCCTTCTAGAACTGGCTCCTAAAACAGGGAGGACGCATCAGATCAGGATCCATCTCAAACATTTAGGTTATCCCATCGTTGCTGATACTTTCTATGCCGGACGAAAAACTTCAAGGAAGGATAGAAAGTGGTGTCCAAGACTCTTTTTGCATGCCGGTTGGATTAGTTTTATTAGTCCCACAACTAATAAAAAGGTGGAATTTTCGTCAGAACTTGCTTCTGATCTTGCGGTTTGTCTGGAAAGTTTAGAGAAAGATAATTAGTAAGTAAGAGGAATAAAGACCAAGAAAGATAAGCCCATAATACCTAGGGATAGTTTCCCCCTCATATTTTCTGGTTAAAAAGCTTATGAAGATGGTTGAGGCTAAAAGGTAGAGAAGGGGCAAGAGGTTTACCTCTAGTGAAAGATCCTTTGAGAAATATAAAGTAGCTGCCCCTAAAATTCCAATATTAAATATACTACTACCCTGGACGTCCCCGACTAAAAGCTTCCAGTCTCTGTCTATTCCAGAGGTTATTGAGGTAATAAGCTCTGGAAGGGAGGTCCCCAAGGCAACCAGTGAAAGAGCAACAACTTCACCTTCAAGTTTAAAAAACTCTGCAATTTTAAGGGAGCTTAAAACTGTATAGTTGCTGCTTACTAGGAGAAGGCCGATGGAAAAGATGATCTTGATTCCTGTAGTCAGAGGTTTTTCATTTGATTTATGAAGCTTGGTCAGGATTTTTTTATCCACCCTTCTGCCATCTTTTTCCCCCCAAAGGATTTCAGCAAAAAAGAAAAGCAAGTAAGAAATGCCGAGAGTCGAAATGGCTATTGTCTTGTAAGTTGCGGGTAGAAAGAAGGTGACTATAAAAATAGTGGTGACAAACAAGTTAACTAAGTTGTTTTTTTGTGTTTTAGTGGTACCTATCCTGATGGGAAAAAGGAGAATGCAAAGGCCAGTAACTAGAAAAATATTAGTGATGTTCGACCCAATGATATTGCCTAAGGAAATACTGGATGCACCTCCCAAAACGGAAGAGAGGGTAATTGAAAGTTCGGGTAAGGATGTTCCTAGGGCAATTACAGTCGCTCCGATTACCAGGGGAGAAATTCTCACCGATGAAGAGAGTCTTTCGGTTGTCTTAACTAAATAATTAGCCGATAGCAGGAGGAAAATCAAACTAAGCGCAAAGACAACAAAATACATGGTTTAATTATACAGGTATTTTTACTCTTTACACCACGCTAGACTCTCTCTAAACTGAGACTATGTCTATTGAGTTTTCACGCGACCTTTTTGTTTTAATTTTTGTTGGTCTTTCAGGGGGGATACTGGCTAAGGTTTTGCGTTTCCACTCACTGGTGGGTTTTATTGTGGCGGGTGTTGTCTTAAAGGTTCTTTTTCCTCAAAATTCTTTTGGAGCAAATGAGATTGCTCAGTTGGGCCTTATTTTTCTTCTTTTTACTACCGGGCTTGAGTTGTCGATAGATAAACTCACCAGAGTAGCGAGAGTAGCCCTTATTGGTGCTGTAGTTCAGATTATTCTTGTAACTCTGGCCTGTTTTCTGGCTCTCAGGTTTTTTGCGATTGATCAGATAACAGCCCTGGTTCTTTCGCTTGGATTTTCCCTTTCTTCAACAGCTGTTGTGATTAAAATGCTTTTAGATAAGGGCGAAGCAGAAACGATCCACGGACAAGTAACCATCGGCTGGCTTCTAATCCAGGATTTGGCCGTGGTTTTGATTTTAATGTTTGTGAATTTGTTGGGTCAGGGGGCGGCAATAGAACTTTCTACAGTTCTTCTCGGCCTTTCTAAAGCTTTGGGAGTTGTTGCCCTGACTATTCTGGTGGGCAAACTTTTTGCCCCAAAGTTTTTGCACTTGGTTGCCTCACTTAACTCGCGTGAAATTCTTCTCTTGGCCTCCTTATTTATGGCTTTAGGAACAGCCCTTGCAACTTCATATTTCGGGATTTCTCCAGCTTTGGGGGCTTTCTTGGCGGGTGTAGTAATTTCTGGAAGTATTGAAAAACACGCGATCTTTGCGGAGGTAAGGCCTTTAAGGGATCTTTTTGTGGGAATATTTTTTGTCTCTCTTGGGCTTTTGATTACTCCCGCTTACGTTATTAGCAATTTAGGATTAATTGTTCTTCTAACGGTTTTGGTCATTTTAGTTAAATTTGTGGTAAATATGTTGGTTACCATTCTTCTTGGTTATCATGGAAAAACTGCGGTGTCCATCTCTGTAAACCTGTCTCAAATTGGTGAGTTTTCTTTTATTCTTTTGCTTTTGGCAAGAAATCTTTCTTTAATTTCCGATAAAGCCCTAACCACGGGGGTTTCGGCAGCTCTCTTATCTCTGATAGTCTTTCCCGCACTCCAACGACAGATTGTTCCTCTTTGGAGGTTATTTAAAAGAGCTTTTTCTCATTCTGAAGTACTGAGTAAATTTTTCTTGGGTTGGGACAAGAAGGCTCTCTCCACAGGCCAGGTATTCCGTGACCATATCGTGATTTGTGGTTACGGGAGAGTAGGGGGCTGGGTAGGTAAAGCTCTGACTTCAATGAAGATGCCCTTTGTGGTTGTTGAATATAACCAAAGAGTAGTTGATGAGATGAAAGATGAAGGAACACCTGTTATCTACGGGGATCCTACCGAAAAGGAGGTTCTTGAGGCTGCCAGTATTAGAGATGCCAAAGTGATTATTATTGCTATTCCTGAAAGGGACGTCCAGGAATCAATAATTGCCCTTTGTCAGACTTTGGCTCCAGAGGTAAAAATTATCACTAGGGTACATCTTGATGAAGAGTGGGAAAGAATGAAGACGTTAAAGGTAGACAAAATCATCCAACCAGAATTTGAGGCGGCAATTGCTATTATTCGATCGATATTAGTATCCACCGGAAGGTCGAAAGAGGAGATTTCAGTTAGGATAAAAGGGCTACGTCAATCGCGGGCCCTGAGTAAGTGAGAATTTAGTTATTATTTAAATATTATGCCTGCCCGAAGAAGAAATCGTCGTGAGAAAAACAAGGAACGACAGAGAAGATACCCTTTTGTAAGGTATATTCTTTTGACTGCATTGGTCGTGTTTTTAGTAGTCTTATTTTCCTTCGGGGGTAGGGTTTTTAAGGGAGACAGGAAGCTTGTTATGGTCATTCCTTCGAATGAGGCGATAACGATTTCTATTTTTGATCCCGCGATCAATGAGATTACCTCGGTTTCTGTCCCCGCAACTACTGAAGTGGATGTTTCGAGAAACTTAGGTAAGTGGAGAATAGGAAGCGTTTGGGAGTTAGGTGAAAACGAAAAATTAGGTGGAAGACTTCTTGCTGAGACAGTGATTAAGAATTTTTATGCTCCAGCTACCTCCTGGTTTTCGGAAAAAGGCTTAGCCTATATAGAAGCAAGTCCTGTTAATATTCTGTCTGCAATTTTTTCCCCCGGGGACACCAATTTAAACTTTATGGATAGAGTCCATTTAGCTTTATTTTCTCTAAAGGTAAAGGAGTTTAAGAAAACTAGTTTGGATTTGACTGAGACCACATTTCTGGCAGCCACAAAACTCCGTGATGGCCAGGAAGGCTACACTGTTTCAAAAAGTATTCCCCAAAGACTTCTGGTTCTTTTCTCTGATGATTTTTTAGTAAAGGGGGGAGGCAAAGCCTTTATTACTAACTCTACCGGTAATCCCTATTTTGCTAAGGATTTAGGTAAAATTATTGAGGTCATCGGAGCAAAGGTTGTTTCGGTTAGTAACGAATCCGAAGGGGATTATGACTGTGTAGTCGTGTCCAGCGATAAAAACATTGTGCAAACAATTGTTACAGCCTTTGATTGTAAGTACGTGAAGGGTGGAAGAGAGGGAGAAATCGAAATACGAATCGGGGAGCAGTTTGAAAAGAGATTCTAAATCTCTTCTACCAGGTCGTCAGACTCACCAGTCGGAGAATTTTTTTTGTGGACCAGTTCTGGTGATGTGAAAGCTACATATTCGATTCTTTCCGAAGTAAAGGAAGGAATATCGCCGGCTTTTTCAGAGGATGCGATTTCCTTTATAAAAACTTTTACCGCTTTCCCCTCGATTGATTTGATGAGGGTTTGGTAAACTTTTCCTAACTTTACAAGTTGTCTAATTTTAGAACTAATGTCGTCGGGCAGTCTTCCTATATAACCCCCGTCTTTGGTGGATACAGCTATTCTATGCCCGTGGGGATTAAGGTTTACTTCATCTCCAGAATCCAGTTTGGCAATAATCCCATCAGAACCAGTATTTAATAAAGGCACAATCTTTGTTTTGCCTGGTTCCTCAATAAAACAACCACCCGTAGCTTCAATTGATAGGCGAGCATCCGACTTTCTAAGTTTTTTCCACTTCTCAACGCATTTTTTAGCAATGGAGTTATAAGGGTCGATCTTTAGGGTATCTTGAGACACCTTCCGGGCTTCCTTGATGTTACCAAGCTCTGCATGTGCACGAGCGATGCGGTTTAGAGCGTCTGTATCTTTTGGTTCCAGCTGGAGGATTTTTTTGTTGAGTTCTAAGGCCTCTTTCCAATTTCCACAAACGGCGGCACTTATTGCCTTCTGGGCAAGATTAGTATCCATTTTGTTGTTCCTTCCAAGAATATAAAAGGGGAGTAGACCTGTCAAGTGCCTACTACTTGGGAAATTTTTGCTTTTTGCTGCATTAGGCTGGAGGTTGTATAATTGGCTAGTCGGATTTTTTAAACATGTCGGGACATTCTCATTTCGCAACCATTAAGCGTCAGAAGGCAGCCAACGATGCTGTCCGTGGTAAAGTATTCTCCAGACATTCCAAAGCTATAGCCATTGCCATAAAAGAAGGGGGAGGGGCAGATCCCGAAGGAAATTCTAAACTACGCTTTGCTATTGAGCAGGCTAAGGCAGATAACATGCCTAAGGTGAATATAGAACGGGTTCTAAGCCGTGCAAGCGAAGCAGGAGACATGGAGGAAGTTACCTACGAAGGATTTGCTCCAGAAGGAGTAGGAGTAATCGTCAAGGCGGCAACAGATAGCAGAAACCGAACTTCACAGGCGATTAAAAATATCTTTGAAAAGAGCGGGGGAACCCTTGCAGGTCCTGGGGCGGTCCTATTTAATTTTGAGCAAAAGGGTCTAATCCTGGTTAAAAAACAAGCCGATATCCAAATACAGATGTTATCTTTGATTGATTTAGGAGTAGAGGATGTTGAAGAAGCTGATGATGCTATTGAGGCTTATGTTATCCCAGCAAATTTAGGTCAGACCAGGGAGACTCTTTTGAATTCAGGTTTTGAGGTCATGTCCTTCTCTTTAATCATGAAGCCTATTAATTTGGTTTTGGTAGAAGACGCTGATAAGGTAAAAAAGATCATTAACCTTCTGGACCAGCTGGAAGAACAAGAAGACGTCCAAGACGTTTATAGTAATATCGATATTCCTTCTCAAATGGCCCTATCTCTAGGTTCCTAATCCCAACTTATGTCAAAACGTAAACGTTTTGTAATCACCTCGCTAGTTTTGTCCTTAGGTTTTTTGGCGATGCAGTTTGTCAGAGAACAGTATAGATTCTTAAGCATAGGGATACTAGGACTTCTGACAGTGGGATTATTTATTTGGTCTTTAAAAGAGGGGTTAGGGAAGAACCTTACCCTTTTAGCTTTGATTCTTCCGACGATGTTTACTCTAGGGGTGGGTTTTTTCTGGTTTCTTTTGCCTTCTAGTGTTTTTGCCCGGATTCCTATTGTGATATTTTATGGCTTAGGTATTTACGGCCTTTGCTTAACTTCAAATATTTATACTGTTTCCGCTATTAGGACAATTGCTCTTTTGCGGGCGGCAAGAGGGGTAGGATTTGTACTAAGCCTTGTGACTTCATTCCTTATTTTCGATACGATATTGTCTTTAAAGGTTGACGTATGGATCAGTACTCTTCTGGCTGCCTTCTCGAGCACCCCCATCTTTTTACAGGGGCTATGGTCGATTAACCTTGAGGAGAAACTGGGAAAGGAGGCAGTCCTTATGACTTTAGTCTCAGGCTTAGTCATTGGAGAGGTATCTCTGAGCTTGTTTTTCTGGCCGGTGACGGTTGTCGTGGGTTCGCTTTTCCTGACTGTGGCCGTATACGTTCTCTTGGGCCTTGGCCAGGCTAAGTTTGAGGGCAGGCTATTTGCTACGACTATCAGGGAATACCTCACAGTGGGGTTATTAGTTCTTTTTGGAATGTTAATTGCTACTCGCTGGGGAGCCTAGAAATAATTAAATCAGGTATAGTTAAACTTCAAAAAATCGATAGACACTCGGCAGGGGAGGAGTGGTGGTTATTCATCCCATAATAATTATAGGCCTTGTGAAAAGGGGGAGTTTTTCACACTAATTATAGGATTTTTTCACGGTGACCACAAAATACGACGCAAAAGAAGAATACCCGAAGCCCCCTTGTATAGTTTGATATATTTGTCAGGCACAAAATCTGTGTTTTTGCATCCTTCCACCCTCCGTTGTGGATAACTACTGGTGCTTTAGGAGTGCTAAAGCCTCTCACGTCAGCCTCCATACGTACCCTATGATAGCTGAAAGCTAAAGACACATGCTTGTAGAAGAGAACTAGCTACCGATTCTTGAAATTAATTCTAAGGCCTATATCCTCCCTAAAAGGTGGATCTCTATCTTGGGGTTATGTTATACATATCATATTATTAGATAGTCGTACAATATAACTTTTGCGACCAATATGGATATGATGAGAGTAGGAAGGAATTTTATGACACTTAGTCCTTTAGAATTCTTTTGTCAGTTACTGTTAGTAACTTTTATATTAATATTCCTCCGTTTGACAAATTACTCCAAAAACCTCTTTCCTAACATTATCCGAAACCTTATTTTCTCCCCTTTGACTCCTCCCCCGCTTTTAGGGAAAAATGTCTATGAAAGTTTTTAGAAAAAATAGGAAAATATAATATTTAACATCTTCCCGAAAGATAGGGCTAAAAGGATAGTATGTAAGACGATACATTAATCATCTTTAAGACCAAACCCCCTTTAAAATCGACTTGGTGAAGCCATTTTTGAGGCTAAATTATGCTTACTGTTTATGTCTTGTCAACGGAGACTTATTAACCTAAAATGGCGAAAAATTATTATGTCACCAGAGACCTTTACTAGTTTATCTTTTCCAAAAGAAAAAAAATTATCACCGGATTATTTTTTAACACATCGTCCAAGTTTTGATTTGGATGGGGTTTTAATAAATTCAATAGAATACATTACTGGAGTTTTTAACAAGGAGCATGGAACTAATTTTATAGCCACTGACATGCGAGAGTTTAAAATTGTTAAAAAATGGTTACTGCAAATGGGATATTCAAAAAGCTATGCTGATTGTAAGGAATTGGAATATTGGTATGGAGATAAGCTGTTGGAGTCTCCATTTAATTCTGGAGCGATTGAGCATTTATGTAAGCTTGACGCCCTCGGAGTGCCGATCACTGTAATAAGCTCAAGACCAAAAGGATTAAGGGAGTCAACGATTGAGTTGTTGGTCAAAAATACTCCGATCTTGAGGGAAAATATCTTTATTCAGAATGGTTCTGAAATGCCTGGGAATATTTGGAAAGCGTTTGTTGTAGGAAAAACGGGAGTTGGTATTCACTTTGAGGATAACCCCTCACATTCTGAAGCCGTTTTAGACTATACGGAAGCTGATGTCTGTCTCATGGCTAACCTTATCGATCTCGACTTTAATCCAAATTATTCAGAGCGTCTCTTTAGAATTAAGGGAGCGTCTCCCACTGAGATGCCGAATTTTACTGAGTTAAATAAGGTGTTTTAGCTTCAAAAATGAGTACTAAGTCGCACAATATTGACAACCTCTTCCTGATGTTTTACTATGATTCTAGATGCCCGATTTGCCCAACTGTCCTAACAGTGAGATTTCTTCTAAGGCCGGGGAATTTTTAGATTACCTTGAGGTAGAACGCGGCTCCTCTCCCCTAACTATCCGTAACTATAAACATTATCTTTCCAGATTTTGTCAGTGGATGGCCAGTGAAAATATAAGACAGGATTTAAAAGACATTAATCAGGACATAATTAGATCCTACAGGATGTATCTCTCTCGCCTATCGGATGGTAAGGGAGGAACGCTATCACGAAAAACCCAAGGTTATCATGCAATTGCTCTTAGGTCCTTTCTTAAATGGCTAATTAAAAATGATGCTAAGGTCATGGCTCCAGAGAAGATTGATTTACCCAAAATTGCCGAAAGACAGATTAAATTTCTTTCAGGAGAGGAAGTTGATCGACTGCTTAATGCTCCGTCTCAAGATAAACTGCAGGGAAAACGTGATAAAGCCATCCTAGAAATTTTATTTTCAACCGGTCTTAGGGTCTCGGAGTTAACAAAACTGGATAGGGATAAAGTGGATTTGGATAGACGGGAGTTTGGAATTGTGGGTAAAGGTGGCAAGGCCAGAGTGGTTTTTCTTTCTACCCGGGCCGCAGAATGGATTAAAAAGTATTTGGATTCCAGGGAGGATAAATATAAACCTCTATTCATTCGTCACAAGGGAAAAGTTGATCCGACAACCTCTGACAATAAGATTCGTTTAACGGTGCGTTCGGTTCAACGAATGATTAAGAAGTACTCAAGGAAGATGAAGCTGACCATAGATGCAACTCCACATGTTTTAAGACACTCCTTCGCGACAGACCTATTGATGGCTGGAGCAGATATTCGTTCAGTTCAGGAGATGTTGGGACACAAAAATATTCAAACAACTCAGGTATATACTCATGTTACTCATAAACACTTAAGAGATGTTCATGAAAATTTCCACGGAAAAGGTGGCACCTAAAAAAATAGCGGGGGTTTTAGGTGTTAAGCCCCCGCTTTAGAAAAAAATGAAACTTATGTACCTGGGGTGAATTCGATTGGTGTTGCAAAGATCATAGGTATTTCAACCCAGTACTTTCCACCAGGTAGCTCTTCCATTGTGCTTTTATGCGGAGATTCGGTCGAGTTCCAAACGGTAACGACTTCTCTCGCCGCAAGTTCCGGATTGTGGACGGCCAACGCAATATGATGTACGCTATCCATCGGAATGTGCATATGGTTATTTTCCGGCTCAGTAAGTTGAATGCACTGTTTCACTGTCGGGTCATTCGGTTCGACGAAACGAGCAATTCCCCAGTAACCGGCTACTCGCCTTTCTTTGTTTTCGTGCCAATGCCCTAAGCTAGTGAAGAAACTTACTGCCATGCCAATTTTTCCGGGCTGAACAGACATGGTGTAATGGTCTACAAGAGCCGGTCCAATCAGACTAGAAATTGAAGCCATAGAAACCTCCTTATAGTTTATTTATGGTTTAAGGTTCAGATTAATTTACCAAAGGGTAATTATATACCTATAGGATATTAGGGTCAAGCTAAAAAGGCTTATTAAGTTTTAGTTCTTTTTACTCCCCCATGGTTAATAACTACTGCAGGACGACCATGAACGATCGCAATTCTTCCAATTCTAACCTTACACTCGGGGCAGAAGACGTCTGTGTTATTGGGTATGTTTGTAACCCTTACCAGATCCTCTCCAATTTTATCTATGTAGCACTTCATTAAAAAACCTGATTTGTCTTTTTTGTACCGACTGAAGAGCAAATGGTTGTTTTTGCAGTAAACATCAATTGTTTTATTGGCCACGGCAAAACAGATTTTATCACCTTTTACTTTGTGTTGTCCTATTTTAAGGCCGTATTTTAGCTTATAATAACGGATATGTTGATTGATGAAGCAAATATTACTGTTTCAGGCGGGCATGGTGGGGCTGGTTTGGTGTCCTTTGGGAAAATGGCCCACTCTGGGCCCGATGGAGGGAATGGTGGAGATGGTGGGAATTATTATGTTAAAGCGGTTAATGACATCACTCTTTTGAATCAATTTAGCCATGAGACTAGGTTTTCAGCTGAAGATGGGTATCCCGGTGGCAAAAATAAACAAAATGGTAAAAATGGGAGAGATGCTGTTTTGGATTTACCAATAGGTACAACGATTATTAATAGGGCTACTGGTGAAGCAATCTTGGAACTTAATGAGGAGGGGCAAACGGAACTTCTCTGCCAAGGAGGAAAAAGGGGTAAAGGAAATTATGAATTTAGAGGCCCCAGGAACACCGCCCCCCGCCATGCCCAACCTGGTCTTGAGGGTGAAAGAAAAGAAGTAAAGATTATTTTAAAACTAATTGCCGAGTATGGGCTAATCGGTTTACCCAACTCCGGGAAAAGCAGTCTTTTAAACGAAATTACCAATGCCAAAGCAAAAATAGGTAACTATGCTTTTACCACCCTCTCCCCTAACCTGGCTGTCTTTGAGGGGAAAGTAATTGCTGACGTCCCGGGTCTCATTGAAGGGGCTCATCAGGGAAAAGGATTGGGAATTGGTTTTTTAAAACACATTGAAAAAATTAGAGTGCTTCTCCACTGTATCTCTTCCGACTCTAAAGATGCCTTAAAAGATTATAAAATTGTTCGTGACGAGATGGGAAATTATAATAAGCTTTTATTGGACAAGAAAGAAATAATTTTACTCACAAAATCGGACTTATTAGATAAAAAGGAGATTGATATGTTAAGGAACAAGTTTAAATCGGTAACGAAAGATATTCTGGTGATTTCTATATATGATTGGGAAAGCATTGAGAAATTTAAAGAGACCATTTTGAAATATTAACTGGCTTTTATATGACCAAAACCTCAGCTTTTGAAATTTATCCCTCAATAACTACGGCCCTAGGTTCCAATTGGAAAGAGATGGTGGCCGATGTTAAAAAGTTTAACCTAAAGAAAATTTGTTTATTTCTCACCGGGGCCAATGTGGGTGTGAGGAAAGAAATATACCTGGCTCTTGAGGACTGTCTAGTAAAGACAATTCCTCTGGTTCACTTAAGAAGTGACATGGAGGCCTGGGAGGTTGAGTATCTGATGAAGAGATTTAAAACACAAGTCTTTAATGTTCATAGCCAGAAAGAATATAAGTTTAGTGCAAGTTTATGCGAATATTCTAAGAAGCGTATTACCATGGAACTGACGTCTACTCCTGTCGAAGATGAACTTAGCGGCTATGCTGGAATATGTTTAGATGTAGCTCATGTTGAAAACAATATGTTGAAAAAGAATTCTTTATACGATTCTTTTTTAAGGTGTCTAGCAAAATACCCAGTAAAAGTGTGGCATGTTAGTGCCATTAAGAAGAAAAAATTCTTTTGGCCACCGACCTTTTCTTGGGAATATGATGCTCATAAGTATAAGGACTTGTCGGAGTTCGATTATATTAAGAAGTATAAAAAATACCTTGCTCCAGTAATTGTCTTGGAGCTAGTTAATCCGATTGAAGAGTAACTGAAAGCAAAGGAATATGTAACGAGGTTATTGACACTTTAGTACTGTTAAGCACTGAGTTTTATTCTCTCCCGTAAGAGAGTTACAAGCGGAGCACTGAGAGGAAGAACCTTCAGAGCCCGAAGTTGTAGGTGCCTGAGAGGGATTTGCAAAAGCACTCATATCGGTAAAGGAAATATTGGTTGGAACTCCAAAAAGGGAATCATTAACTACCCAAGGAGAACACTGGTAATCGAAGGATTTATTCATATCAACCGTCGTATTTGTTTGTTGGTCTCCGGTTGAGGAACTTGCGGCATTCTCATCAACGGTTATCTTATATCCTTTTTCATCATCCATCCACATGTAGTTGGTTTTACCTTCAACGACAACGTGGGTAACAAGAGTTTTTTCTTTGGTTTTTGAGGTAAAATCGCCACGTATTTTTCCTCCTGAAGCATAGACAATCCCTTCCATTGTAGTGGAACCATCTTCAGTAGTGTTAGTGAAGATGCATTTTTGGGAAACACCTGAGGTAAGTAAATCCTTAAGTGTTTTTGGGGAGGAGGATTCCTGGTGACCCTGAGAGCCAGCCGCATTGCCCTTTGGACCCGGTCCCCCTTTTTTTCCTAAAGCGAAATACGCCCCTCCACCGAGAATGATAAGGGCGAGAATAACAAGAACAGCAATTACAGTTTTATTACCTTTCATAGCTTCCACTTATTCTATATATCCAAATCGTTTTGTAAAGGAGAGATTAATTATCTATCTTTATCTTTGACTCTACCTTTCGTGTCTAATAACCTTTGCTTATTAGTAGGTTTAGCTGTAGCTGTTGGTGTTGTAGTTGCAGTTGGATTAACAGTTGCTGCTTCCGGGACGGCTGTTTGGGTAACCACCACTCCTGGAGTAAAGTTTGACCTGGCTGAAAAGAAGGCTGCCATGACAGCATCACCATAAAATGTTCCGTCAAAATTACAATACTGTCCAAAAGTATTGATATTAGACCCTCTATGAGTACAAGTAAGCTTTCCAGTAGTGTCGTAGCCAAGGTAATAAGTATTCCTGGCATAAATGTCAGCAGAGGCATAGTCACCATAATTTTCGACACCTGAGTAGTTGCTGTAAATAGCGCTCCAGTCCTCTAAAAGTGAGGGTTTGGTATTTGGTATCGCATCTTTGATGTAGGCTTTCTTGTAGTCCTGCCCTCCCAAGTCTCCGCAGCCTTTATCATCCGTAAAGTAGTAACAATCCTCAATTATGTTGGGTGTTTGACCAGTCTCATAAGCCTTTTCATAAGTGGGAAGAGATTTATTCAGGTGTAGAGTACTCACGTCAAGATTGTTTTTGAAAGTGGTGTTATAGACCAATTGTAAATTAGACTCGACTGTGTTTGGATTTAATGTTTTGCCGATTTTATTGAGTAGATTTTTGATATAGCTAACCATACCAACTTCAGAGTAGTGAACACTTGGGTGATGGTTGTGGTTATCTACCTCCCCTGTGGGGTGGATGGTTTGGATTCTGTAATTGGCATAGCTACTGCTTAGGTATTTAAAACCAGGGTCACCAAAAACTTCCTTGTAGGTTTTCCCGACTGAGTAGTGAGTGAATCCGAGAAACTTAATGTATTCCAGGGTTTTCTCAACTCGGGGCTGGTCATCTGGAAAGAGAGCCACGTAGCCGGTAAGAAAACCCTCCGTCCAAGTAATATTTTCTGCATAGGTGTCGCCAACCCAATGACTGGGTGGTGGCCACGCACCGTCAGGAGTTATCTTAGCCTCAAGAGCGTCAACAAAAGGGGTGATAACTTCCTTAAGCTGAGACCTTTGTGATGCACTTACATAATCACCCAGTCCCCAGAAAAACGAAGGAATGTGGTGTAAAGAGCTGGTATGGGCGTGGGTTGCCGCATGAATTTGTTCAAAGCCTTGGGAACTGTTGTATGCATTTGTCGCATCTGCAACCCGCCCCTTAAGATAGGCTAAATACTGATCAATGATTTTACCTATGAGCTCCCGGTTGTTGGTGCCATAGTAGTAATCGTAGAGCCGTAAAGCTGCAGCGGCGTGGATACCGTTATCATTAGCAAAATTTTTCGGATCAACATTTTTGAAAGGACCTGCCTCCACTGCCTTTTTAATAAAATATGCATTTACGTCCTCCACGGATGACGGAGAGTTATCTAGCTTGGTAACCTTGAGATTTTTAAAAGTCACTTTATCACCGCCGCTATTATATTTGCCCAGAACAATGTAATTCGAGGCTTGAGGGTTTTGGTAAATATAACTGCCTTGATATAGATTTGGGAAGGTTGCAAAATTTGCCCCCGCTACCACTGGATAAATACCAAGCGGGGTGACATAAATCTCAATGGTCACGTCACCTTTTCTTCTAACTACAAACTTGTTTTTTACCTTTTTGTCGAATTCTTGTTCAGTTGGCGTTAGTTCTAATTCATTTTTAAACCCAGGATGCTCATACCAGTAGGTACTAAGTGAACTGCTTGTATTCATACCTACTGAAAGATAATTTACGCTACCACTTCGTGACGGACTGTTTATTTTGTCTACGCTGTCGACTAAGGCTATATAAGCCGACAAATTTTGCTGGTTATCATCCTGAAGAGTAACTTCTATCTTGTAAAATGGCTCTCCTTTGGCCGGATTTTCGATAATCAACCCCGAAAGGTTAGAGATTGTGGTGCTCGTGCTACTTTTTTTCTTTCCCCGATCGATAGAGTCTGGTTTTTTGCTAGTTAAGCGGTAACTATTGTCAAAATATGAAGCTATCTTTGTTTGCTTGGATAATGAAAGGACAATCTCTTCTTTGAACTTACCACTGTATTGAGTAGTATTTGAGCTGGCTTTTTTTAAAATGTTCTGGTTTTGTCCGACAAGATATAAACCGGTACCAAGAGATGCTACTAAAAACAGAACCGAGAGAACTGAAAGATATGTTTTTTTGCTAATACGAGACATACTGTGCTTGAAGAAGATGGCTTTATTTTTAAGCTTATCTTTTAGCGTAGACTTTGAATCTGTTGGGATTTGGTCCATCTATTGATCAGTATTGTCTTTTTCTTCGTTTTTTTCAAGAGCTGCAAGAGCTGCTACTGTATCTGCTCCTTTTGTAAAGCGCATCATAATGACTCCCTGGGTAGCCCGCCCCATTTGAGGGATATTCTTTATGGGGAGTTTGATGACCTGTCCCTGGGTTGAGGTTAGGATTATTTGGTCGAAATCTTGGGTGACCACAGTCATGGCGGCAATATCACCTGTTTTGGGATTAACTACTCCAGCTTTAACTCCCTTACCCGCCCTTTTTTGTACTGGGAATAGATGTACCGGAGTGCGTTTGCCAATTCCATGCTCGGTTATGGTTAGAATATCACGAAAAACTTTTCTTCTTTTATCTTTTACCTCGCGTGTTTTTCCCCAGAAAACATCCATTCCAATAACCTTGTCTGTTGGTTCAAGTTTTATGCCGCGCATTCCGGAGGTGGCCCTGCCCATGGGTCTGACGTTTGCCTCTGGGAACCTTATTGATTTACCTTCTTTGGTAACCAGAAGGATATGGTCTTCCCCGCTCGTTGACTGAACAGAAACTAAGGAGTCGTCTTTATCAAGTCTAATGGCAATGATTCCTGAAGCACGCATGTTTTTAAATTCTGCAACGGCGGTTTTTTTGACAACCCCGTTTCTGGTAGCCATAACAAAGTGTTTGGCGGAGTCCTCCCCTACCGGAAGAATAGCCCTAATCATCTCACCTTGTTCAATATTGATGAGGTTGACGATAGCCTGACCTTTGGATTGTCTGGAAGATTCGGGGATCTCCCAGGTTTTTGTGCCAAAGACTTTTCCGCGATCAGTAAAGAAAAGGATGGTGTCATGAGTGGTGGCTGAAGCAATATGTTCAATTTCATCCTCTTCTTTCATGCTCATGCCGATCGTTCCTTTGCCACCTCTTCTTTGGGATTTAAAGGTAGCTCTCGGGACCCTTTTGACGTAGCCAGTTTTGGTAATGGTTACTAAGACGTCCTCTTTAGCAACCAGGTCTTCTTCGGAGAATTCCCCGATCTTTTGTTTACAGATCTTCGTTTTTCTAGGATCTGCCAGTTTTTCTTTGAGTTCAGTTATTTCCTTACCAATTATTTGCAGGGTCTTTTCGGGGTTTTTAAGAATGGAAGTTAACTCGTCAATTAATTTTTTGATTTCAGCGTACTCTTTTTCGATTTTTTCTCGTTCTAAGGCTGCCAAGCGCCTAAGTTGCATATCCAGAATAGCTATGGCCTGGATTTCACTTAACCCAAACTTCTTTATTAGGTTTTCTTTGGCCTCTTCTTGCGTACGAGAGGCACGAATGGTCTTGATGACTGCGTCCAAGTTATCAAGCGCAATCTTCAAGCCCTCCAAAATGTGAGCCCTTCTTTTGGCGGCGGTCAATTCAAAGATAGTTCTTCTGATAACGACTTTTTGTCGATGTTTGACGTATTCAGTAAGAATCTGTTTGAGGTTTACGGTGTAAGGAGTGCCTTCAATCAAAGCTACAAAGTTAGCTGGGAACGAAGACTGTAGTCTGGTACGCTTAAAAAGATTATTAAGGACTGCTTTAGGTCTGGCGTCGCGCTTGAGGTCAATGGCGATGCGCATTCCGTCTTTATCGGACTCGTCTCTTAAGTCGGAAATGCCGATAACCTTTTTGTCTTTAACCAAATCGGCAATATCACTCACCAGTTGGGCTTTATTTACCTGAAAGGGAATTTCAGAGATGATGATCTGTTGTTTTCCTTTTGCGCCCTCTGTAATTTCAGCAACTCCTCGAACGACGATTTTGCCTCTGCCTGTAGCATAGACCTCCTTGAGGGAATCAGCATCATAAATAACTCCCCCGCTGGGAAAATCCGGCCCCGGGACAACTTTAATCAGTTCCTCAACGTCAACTTCGCTTTCGAAACTAAGGTTATTAGGAGAAATTTCTTTTTCGGTTAAACTCTTTTCTTCTCCGGCGGCAATGAGGCTGATTTTCTTGATGACAAAATCCGTGTGTAGTCCCTGTTCCTCTTTGTTGACGATGGTTTTCCCCTTGGAAATAGTCAAAAGGACAGCATCAATGACTTCTCCTAAGTTATGAGGAGGAATCTTGGTGGCCATACCAACGGCGATGCCCTCTGATCCCATGAGAAGTAAGTTGGGCAAAAGAGAAGGAAGATATATAGGTTCTTTCAAAGTTGCATCAAAGTTGTCGGTGAAGTCGACGGTATCTTTTTCAATGTCCGCCAACATAAAGGGTGAAAACTTGGAAAGCTTGACTTCGGTGTAACGCATAGCGGCTGGCGGGTCCCCATCAATGCTTCCGAAATTTCCCTGACCGGTAACTAGTGGATACCTCATGGAAAAGTCCTGAGCTAGTCTGGCCATAGCGTCATAGACGGCAGTGTCACCATGAGGGTGCAATTTTCCCAGTACTTCCCCAACGACTTTGGCGGACTTAGTGAAACCACCTGATGACGAAAGACCCATGCCATGCATGGCAAAGAGGATTCTTCGGTGGACCGGTTTTAGCCCGTCGCGAATGTCAGGAAGAGCACGAGCTACAATTACGCTCATAGCGTAGTCCAGGTAGCTTTTAGAAAGTTCCGTGGTGATCTCTGTTAGTTGGATTTTCCCTATTTCCATAGCAACTTAAAGACTATAGCTTATCTCTTAAAAAAACAAGACGAGGCTAACTTAGCCTCACTCAATCTTACCTTTTTTGAACTTGGAGAGCAAGGGGGAAAGAGAGATTTTTTGGGTGTATTTAGCAAAATCAACTTTATACAGGAAAAAGTAATAAAGAATTTCAAGAATTCCTAAGGTATTGAAAATAAGGAGAACTACAAACCACACTTTGGATTTATTCCCGGCTGCTTTCCACAGGGCCAGTCCCTTCCAAATAAGACTCCAAAAAGAAAGAACGGTAAAGATAATGTTATACATCTGAGGGTTTTGAGCGATCAAGGTTTCCATATTCATTTCTAATATTAGCATGTCTCTGAGGTATTTCAACACGGTGTTTGAAAAAGTTTGGTTTGGTATATTTTTTGTGTATACTTGGGCTATGAAAAAAATATTCCCCCTGTTGGGTGTTTTATTGGCGGCCGGTGCAGTATTTTATTTCGTAAGATCTAACTTAACAAACAAGACTCAAGCGATACCGGTTGGAACACCGAAAGCTGCCGAAAAGACAGTAGATGTATCAGGCGAGGTTGAGCTGGATGGAAACAAATATGCCTATGCGTACTTCAAGGTTGAGGATATGGATAAGCTTTCCCTAATTTCCAACTTGTCTGAAAAGAAAACTTCTGACGAGGTCTTTAGTGAAAACGGTTGTAAGAAACTGATTAATGGAGGTTTTTATTCCACCAGTGAAACCAGTCTGGGTTTGTTTATAAATGATGGTAAAACCCTAACCAATTGGACGAAAAACACGACTCTTAATGCCGTTCTTTCTGTAAACTATTTCGCTACTCCTAGAGTTACTAGGGATGTTCCAGAGGATAGCTTAAGAATTGCGCTTCAGTCTGGACCCATACTCATCGAAAACGCATCAGTCCTTCCGATTAGGGCAGCCAATGACAATACGGCCAGGAGGTCAGTGGCAGCGGTTAGTGGAAGTAATGAACTATATTTTCTGATTATTTACTCCCCCACACAGATGTTCGAAGGGCCAAGTCTTAAAGTACTACCCGAGGTGGTTAAACTAATCTCCGAGAAAATGGGGGTAGCCTTTGCGGACGCAGTTAACCTCGATGGCGGAAGCGCCAGTGCCTTTATCTTCGGGAAGGAAAAGCTCTCAGAGCTTACCTTGGTGGGAAGCTTTTTTTGTGAGAAATAAGAGTTTGTAGGCTCTCTATTCTCCTTTTGGGGTTACTTCTTGTGAGTCTACGAGTAGCTTTTCAGCCTCTTTGTTTGACTTGTAATCGCCAATTTTAACCCACTTACCTGGTTCTAAAACTTTGTAGTTCTTAAAGAAGTGTTCAATCTCTTCAAGGGTGGGTTTAGGAACATCGTTGATGTTGTCGTATTTACCGTAAATGGGATCGATTTTAATATCTGGAACAGCAATAATTTTAGTGTCAACACCCCCCTCATCCTCCATGTTTAGAAGGCCTATGGGGTGGCATTCTATAACTACTCCTGGTTCAACTGGCATTTCTGAAAGGACTAAAGCATCAAGTGGGTCACCGTCTTTGCCCCTGGTGCCTTCAATTGAGCCGTAGTTAAAGGGAAAAACAATGGCGCTATGGAGAAATCTATCAACCTTAAGTTCTTTAGTCTTTTCATCGACTTCGTATTTGACGTTACCCCCTGCCCCTACTTCGACAAAGACTTTGAATTTCATCATCCCATTATACACAATTTTGAGACATATCAAGGGTGTTTTTTTAATTGACTTTTAGGGAGCCTTACCCTATAATACATGCCTGTTCGTCAATCTGTACATTAGCATAAATCATATTCAAATATAGGGAAAAGGAGCGGAGATAAATGAGGAAAGTAATGTGCACTTTCTTGGCTGTGCTCTTTTTGAGCATGGTGACTTTTATGACCGCGTGGTCACAGTCGGTGGGTTTCTTAAATATCATTAAGGTAGAAACCCTGCAAAAGTGTATCTCGGCTGGTGATCAGATCACATCTTCTGTATATCTTGTTCGAAGTGGTGATGTAACAGAAGATACTGTCTTGGAAGTCCAAGCTTCGGGAATGAGTCCCGTAACGGTGACTATTCCAGGAGGTACAGACGCGTATACGTTTATATTTGGACATGTTGCTCCGGTGACCAAAGGATACTATAACGTTTTGGCTATAACCAAAAGGGTGTCTGACGGTCTGGGCGACACCAAGTCTGGTCCATTTTACGTATACGATTCCTGTTTTCACCCGAAGGTGATTTCAGTTTCGCCCTTGGGTCAACTACCAGGACAACCAATCGAGATTACTGGAGACTATTTCATTGCGATGCCGCCAGGAGCTGGTGCAAGTGGACTGGAAGTATGGTTTATTAACCCAATAACTAATATAGCTCACGTCCTTAATTATTATCAGGTTATCAGTTGGGAGGAAACTCTCATCCGCGTTAAGATTCCATTCAGACTGGCCGAGTACACGGAGTATATCGTAAAAGTATGCCGCGTAAATGTCTGCAGTCTAGAGGGCTATTCCTACACGCTGGGAGGATATCCTTATCATACTTTTATCCCATCATTGTTTCATATTCCTTAGTTTAGAGCATTCGTCGCAAGACCAGACCCTTTAGGGTGACGAATTAAATATAAATACCTGGTCTGTTTTTTTGGGAAAAACTTCTAAATATCCAATGTAGCCGTTTTGGCGTGGGTTTGAATATACTTCTTTCTTGGGGGGACTTCTTCTCCCATGAGCATCGTGAACATGTAGTCGGCCTGTTCAGCATTCTCGATAGTGATTTGTTTTAAGATTCTACTGGCGGGGTTCATGGTGGTTTCCCAGAGTTCAGAAGCATCCATTTCTCCTAAACCTTTATACCTTTGGACAACATACTTTTCGCCTTTTAGTTCTTTTAGAAAGGCATCCTTTTCTTCGTCAGTGTAGGTGTAGGTAGCATTTTTCCCGACGATTATTTTGTAAAGTGGAGGGACGGCAATATAAACGTGTCCATTCCTAAGAATCTCCGGCAGGTGACGATAGAAGAAAGTCAGATAAAGACATTTAATATGCGAACCATCAACATCAGCATCTGCCATAATGATTATGCGGTTATATCTTAACTTCTTGATGTCGAACTGTTCGTCAATTCCTGCACCTACAGCCACAATCAAGTTCTTGAATTTGTCGGATTTGATGATTTGGTCAAGTCGTGCCCTTTCAGTATTTAAAACTTTTCCAAAAAGTGGCAAGATAGCTTGGAAACGTCGATCCCTTCCCTGCTTAGCTGAACCTCCGGCTGAATCTCCCTCAACGATGTATAGTTCAGAAGTTTCCGGATCGCGGGACTGACAATCTGCCAATTTCCCGGGAAGACCGCTTCCTTCAAGTGCACCCTTTCTTAAAACCGCTTCTTTGGCAGCTCTTGCGGCAAGACGGGCACGGGCGGCCAGAGCTACTTTTTCAACTACTGACTTAGCATCGGCGGGATGTTCTTCAAAGTAGGTATCCAAACCTTCCTTAACAGCTGTAGCTACGAATCCTTGGACCTCGGGGTTATTGAGTTTAGCTTTGGTTTGGGATTCAAACTGCAGGGACTCAGACGGCATTTTGATGTAAACGACAGCAGTTAATCCCTCCTTCATGTCATCCCCTGTTAGGACTCCACCATTGCCGTTCTTTGCATTTTCTCCACCAAGTTTTTTCGCATAGTCTCCAATGGCGCGGGTTAAGGCCATTCTAAATCCGGTAATATGTGTTCCCCCGTCAACTGTGTTGATGCCGTTAACATACCCTTTGACGTTTTCGTTAATGCCGTCGGTGTATTGGATAGCTGCCTCACAGGAGATGTTTTCATCTTCCTTTGAAATATAGATGACGTCGCAGAGAGAGTTTTTTCCTCTGTCGGTGTGAGCCACGAGGGACTTAATTCCACCTTCAAAGTAGTAATTAGCTTCATCGCCATCTCTATCATCCTGGAAATGGAAGTTTAGACCGGCTACTAAATAGGCCCTGTCCTTAAGAAGGGTTTTGACTTTATTGTTTTCAAAACCGATGTCAACAAATATCTTGGGATCAGGGATGAATTGGGTGATAGTTCCGGAATGGGCAGCACCAATTTTTATTCCCCACTCTTCTGGTAGCCAGGTATCTAATTTTTCTTGACTGACTTCCTTGACTTTGTCTAGTGGTTTACCAGCTTCATATTCTTGGAAGTAGGCTTTGTTGTCACGAAGGACAATGACTCTAAAGAAACTAGAGAGGGCGTTAACGACAGAAGCTCCTACTCCGTGCAACCCTCCAGAAACTTTATAGGCACCCCCGCCAAACTTTCCTCCGGCATGGAGTTTAGTCATAGTGATTTCCAGCGCAGAAATGCCGGATTTATGTTTATCGACAGGGATTCCTCGTCCGTTGTCGCGAATAGTGGCCCCACCGTCTTTGGTTAGCTTGACCCAAACATCAGTAGCTACTCCGGCGAAACTTTCGTCGACGCAGTTGTCGACAATCTCTCTCAAACATTCATGAAGTCCTCTGGTGTCGGTTGAACCAATGTACATTCCGGGTCTTTTTCTGACCGGGTCCAAGCCCTCTAAAACCTGGATTTGTTTGGCTGTATATTCTTCTTGTTTAGCGTTCATAACTTAATATAATTATAGTCCAGATAGCTTCAATGGACTAGGGCCTTTTAACTAAAAAACTCCATGACAACCCGTGAAAGATGTTACAGTATCTTTCTTGAGTTAGCAAAGGTTAAATTCCAATAAAAAGGTTGGTCAGCTGGAGCTTTACGTTGCCGTTGGCCCTAATGGCTGCAAGAGTGGCGTCAGCTTTTGTCAGAAAATTGACGATTTTTTCCCTTTCTCCCTTGCCCTCCTGAAGAAGTTTGTGTGCCGAAAGAATGGATGTTTCCAGAAATTCTATTGCTGGAGCACGACCGGAAAAGGTAGTGGTCAAAGAAAGTTTGTTGGATATTTTTGAGTTAAGAAAGGCTTCAAATTCCATTAAGGCTTTTTCATCAACCGTCTTTGTTTTTTGTGTCTTTATTACTTGGCACCGGGAAAGAATGGTGGGAGGAACGGAGTAGCAGGACTTTGCTATAAGGATGAAGGTCACTTCCTTTGGGGGTTCCTCAAGAGTCTTAAGAAGAGCATTTGCCGCTTCCAGGGAAAGGTTATCAACATCTCTTAAGATAAGAGTTATGTGTTCGCTGGAGGAGAGTTTCAAGAGGTTAGAGATTTCTTTGACCTCTTCAATTTTATGAAGGACAAGATCCATCATTTTACCTTTATGGTTATTAGCTATATTGGCAATTTCTCTGTCAATTAATTGCGTATCGTTTCCCTCAATCAGATAGGCATGCATGGTATGGGCTCATTCTCCGGAAAAACCCCTTACAAGTCAAGTGAGATACTTGATACAGGGTCACCGATAGTCCATAATGAGGTTAGAATCTTGTTGATTTTATTGTGCTATGCCTGCCGCAAACGCTGTCCAGCCAAATAGTAATAGTAGTAAAAGCCTAGCTGATGTTTTGGTAGCCCAGGGCTCACTGAAGTTAGAAAAGGCTAACGAGGTTAAGGCTTATGAGATTCAAACCGGTAAACCTCAAGAAGAGATAATCATCAAACAAGCTTTAGTTTCGGATGAGGATTTGGTTAAGGCGAAGGCCTCTCTGTACAACGTCGCCTATGTTGATTTAACTACTGTCCCCACGGCCCCCGACGCTTTGGCAATTCTGCCAAGAGAGGTGGCTGAGCGTTTTGGAGTCTTTCCCATTTCTTTGGATAAGGTTTCTAAAGTAATCAATGTTTCAATGTCGGACCCATTGGACCTGACCGCCATCGAATTCATTGAGCAAAAGACAGGTTACAGGGTTAAACCTTTCGCGTCTACCAAAAAGGATATTGACGAGTTTATTTCTACTCGTTATTCGGGCTCTCTTTCTCAGGAAGTGACCGAAGCTATGAAGGAAGTAGCTCCTGAAAAAGAGAAACTTGGTGCCCTTGATGCCAGGACAGGTGGTTTTATTAGGGAAGAAAGAATTGCCGAGATTGTAACTCATATCCTGGATTTCGCCGTCCGTGCCAGGGCCTCAGATGTCCACATAGAACCTCAGGAAAAAACTACTCGCGTACGCTATCGAATTGACGGCATTTTGCAAGAAAAGCTTTCGGTTCCCAAACCTTTGCATGAAGCTCTTATTTCTAGAATAAAAATTCTCTCGGGAATGAAGATAGATGAGAAAAGAGTTCCTCAAGACGGGAGGTTTGCCTTTAATGATTCCAACGAAGAGGTCGATCTTAGGGTTTCCTCTCTTCCTACCACTTGGGGTGAAAAGATTGTCATGAGACTTCTTAAAAAAACAGGAGGTGTCCCGGGACTTACTGAGCTGGGAGTCCGTGGAACAGCTCTTAAAAATCTGGGGGAAGCTATCTTAAGGCCCCACGGAATTATCATTATCTGTGGACCTACTGGGTCTGGAAAAACGACTACTCTCTACTCAATCATCTCAAGGATAAACACCCCTAAGGTAAATATCGTTACCCTGGAAGATCCTATTGAGTACAAAATCTCGGGAGTTAATCAGGTACAAATTAACCCCGCAGCGGGATTGACCTTTGCCTCGGGTTTAAGATCTTTTTTGAGGCAAGATCCTAACATTATTCTTGTTGGAGAGATTAGGGATAAAGAGACAGCGGATTTGGCTATCCAAGCTTCTCTTACTGGACATTTGGTTTTCTCAACCCTGCATACTAACGATGCTTCTGGGGCACTTCCCAGGCTTTTGGATATGGGAGCAGAACCTTATCTTTTGGCTTCATCAATGACTGCTATATTGGCTCAAAGGGTTGTTAGAAAAATCCATACAGAGTGCAGAACCGAATATGACCCCGACCCAGCGATTATCAAGGACATGAAGGAGGTCTTGGGCCCCCTCTGGCCGCAGAAGGAGGGTATAAAATTGTATAAAGGTAAAGGTGATGAAGAGTGTGGAGAATCTGGCTACTATGGAAGGGTTGGAATATATGAAGTTTTACCAGTTACCGAGAAAATTAGCAGACTAATTTTGGAGCATAAATCGGCTGCGGATATCGAAAAACAAGCCAAAGAAGAAGGGATGATTACCATGAAACAGGATGGGTATTTGAAAGTTTTGGAAGGAGTGACTACTATAGAAGAGGTACTAAGAGTTGCCCAGGAATAAAAACTGCCAATGGATATTAAACAACTGCTTCAATTAACGATAGAGAAAAATGCTTCTGATTTACATATTGTTGTTGGTGTGCCTCCAAACATCAGGGTTGATGGAGAACTTAAGATTGTCCCGAATGAGGAGATTGTTTCGCCGCAGTTTGTTGAGAAAGTGGCGACAGATGTTCTTAGTGCGGAACAGTTGGAACGTTTTAAAGTGAATAAGGAAATAGATTTTTCTTTGGCTTTTAGTGAAAGATCGCGTTTTAGGGTTAACGCTTACACCCAAAAAGGAACTTATTCCTTTGCCTTCAGGACAATACCTATAGACATCAAGTCGATTGATGAATTGGCTCTTCCCAAGGTTTTGCACAGTTTTACCCATCTCAAGCAGGGGCTTATCCTGGTTACTGGCCCTACTGGCCACGGAAAATCAACTACTCTAGCTGCCATGCTTGATGAAATCAATAAAACCCGGGCCGAGCACATTGTCACCATTGAAGATCCTATTGAGTTTACTATGCGCCCTGCTAAGTCTATTGTCTCTCAGCGGGAGATGGGGAAGGACAGTCATTCTTGGCAGATGGCCTTAAGAAGTGTTCTAAGGGAAGATCCGAACGTCCTTCTGGTTGGAGAAATGCGTGATTTTGAAACCATCTCTTCAGCGATTACTGTCGCTGAGACCGGACATTTGGTTTTCGCGACTCTGCATACCAACTCGGCTGCTCAGACAATTGATAGAATTGTAGATGTCTTCCCTGAGGAACAGCAGTCTCAGGTAAGATTACAGCTTTCGAATGTTATCGAAGCCGTCTTTTCGATGAGGCTTCTCCCCGCCCTTGCTGGTGGTCGGGTGGTAGCCTATGAAGTTATGCTTGGGACCTCAGCTATTAAGACTTCGATTCGTGAGGGTAAAACTCATCAGATCGATAACATCATTCAGACTTCTCAAGAGGCTGGAATGAGCACTCTGGAGATGTCCTTGGCTAGACTGGTTAAAGACGGTGTAATCTCCTTTGAAGTTGCTTCTGCCTACTCCCTAAGACCTGAGGAGTTGACCCGTTTGGTTAGAGGATCCAAATAAAGAGTACATACCACTAAGGAAGTATGAAGCGATACAACTATAAAGCTAAAGACAAATCTGGGAAACTGATTGTGGGTGAAGTGGAAGCAGCCAGTGAGGTTCATGCAGCAAAATTAGTCCGTGAACGTGGGCTTATTGTCCTTTCCATTGTTGAGCAGAGAGAAGGGATTGTTGCTTTTACCAAAAGGTTAAGGTCCAGAGTAACCTCAGCCGAGGTAACTACTTTTACTAGACAACTGGCTACCATGGTCGGCGCTGGTCTTCCTATTACTGAAGCCCTCTTAATTCTTAGAAACCAGACAAAGGGGCTTATGCAAAAGGTGGTTTCGCAGATTTTAGTCGATGTTGAGGGCGGAGAATCCCTTTCAGCCTCTTTGGGCAAACACTCCAAGGCTTTTTCTCAAACCTACATTGCCCTGGTCAAATCAGGTGAGGTCGGAGGAGTGCTAGACGAAGTTTTAATTAAACTAGCTGATAACATGGAAAAAACTCAGGAGTTTAAGGGAAAGGTCAAAGGGGCCCTTATTTATCCGGCGGTGGTTATTGTTGGGATGGTAGTGGTTGCGGCGGTAATGATGATTTTTGTTATTCCGAAAATGATGAGTCTTTATAGTGAATTTGGGGCAGAACTTCCTGGCCCGACCAGAGTTTTGATGGCGATATCTAACTTTTTGATTACCTTCTGGCCGGTGGTTTTGGGAATACTATTTTTTGGCCTCTACGCCTTTTCTATCTACAGGAAGACCCCCGATGGAAAAAGAAAGATTGACGAGTTGATCTTTAAGATTCCTATTTTTGGTGATCTTCAAAGACAGATTACTTTAACTGATCTGACCAGGACCCTAAGCTTAATGACTGGGGCTGGAGTATCAATTTTAGAGGGTTTAAATATTTCTTCCCAGGTTGTGGATAACACAGTTATTGCTGATGCTCTTAAAGACGCCGCTAAGCAGGTCGAAAAGGGTTTCCCTATTGCCTACTCTTTTGCCAAGCACCCCGATGCTTTTCCTTATATCTTGAGTCAGATGATTGCCGTTGGAGAGGAAACCGGAAAGATAGATGAGGTTCTAGCTAAGGTGAGTCATGTCTTTGAGGTAGAAAGTGACGAGAAGGTCAAAGCCCTAACCAGTGCCGTAGAACCTTTGATTATGATAGTTTTAGGTATTGGTGTAGGGTTTTTGGTTATAGCAGTAATACTGCCGATTTATAACCTAACGTCGCAGTTCTAGGAACTAATACCAATTAACCCTTGACAAGGTATTTAGTGTTGTTCTAATCTTAAATGAGGATAAAATCCTGCCATGTTTAAAAACGCTGCCAAAGGCTTCACACTTATCGAGCTTCTTATAGTTATTGCGGTCCTTGGAATTTTAGCGGTTGCTGTTTTGGCTGCCATCAACCCCATTGAACAGATAAATAGGTCTAAAGATACTGGAAGTAGATCAGATGCTGAGCAGTTAATCGGGGCAATTGACCGCTTTTATGCCTCTAAGGGTTATTATCCCTGGGTGACGTCTGCGAGCATTACTGCATTTTCTCAGGGTTGGGATCAGGTTGACAGTGGTTGGACGGACGGTACAACTTCTGTTTTGGGAAAGCTTGCCGCCAGTGGGACTGAGGAGCTTAAAGCCTCCTTTGTGAGTAAGGTCACTAACCCCGAATATAACCAGATGCGTGTCTATAATGAAGGTGCCCAGGGAAGTTCGACTTACGTTTGTTTCTTGCCCAAGTCTAACAATTTTGAGTCTGATGCTGGTGATAGGTGCAGCGGCACTGGTGACTCGGCTGTTCCGTCAGATTATCCTGATGAGGCTTGCCCCACGACCTGTAGTTCTCTTAAGACCTGTTGGTCCTGTCTCCCCTAATGAGGCTACTTAAAAAGTATTGGTTGCCCTTACTGATTTTTTTTGTTTGTTTACTTCTTTATCTCCCATCAATTCTTAACGGACTAACTTACTTTGATGACTACACCCTTCTTGTAAAAAACAAAAGCTTCATTAGCTCGGGGGGAAACCTTATTAAGTCTTTTACTGAGGATGTTTTTATCTCTAACGCTGATATGTATTACCGACCAATATTGACCATTACTTTTATTGTGGATACGATTCTCGGAAATGGGAGTACTTGGTTTTATCACCTATCGAACATTTTCTTACACGCCCTTTGTTGTATGTCTGTGTTTTATTTACTAGTTAGCTTTGGATATAAAAAACGGCCTTCATTTTTTGCTACTATCCTGTTTGCAATACACCCGGTGTTAGTTCCTGGAGTTACCTGGATTCCTGGAAGAAATGATACCTTGCTTGCACTTTTCTCTCTTCTGTCTATAGCCCTCTTTATCAGGGAAGCAAAAAATGATCAGAGATATTTTTTTCTGCTGCATAGTCTTCTATTCATTTTAGCGATGTTTACGAAGGAAACGGCGGTGGTTATTATTCCTGTTTGTCTCGTTTACTACTTTTTAGTAGTTAAAAAGAAAAATATTGCCAACCTTCTTCCCTATTTCGTTGTTTGGTTTCTGACTGTTGCTGTGTGGTGGCTTATTAGAAAAGTAGTTTTAGTCTATTTTTCTACAAACCCGTCTGAGTATTTTCTCAAGGCGGGAATTGCAAACCTGCCTTCTCTATTGCAATATTTTGGTAAAGTTTTCTTTCCTTTTAATCTGACTCCATTACCAACAATAATTGATACCAATTATCTTTACGGGTTTGTGTCGTTGGTGATATTCCTGTTTGTTTGTACTAGGTATCCGGACCGAAAGAGATTTGTCGTCTTTGGTTTTTTTTGGTTCTTAATCTTTTTGATCCCCTCACTTTTTACTCACAATTTTTCCTTAAAAATAGGTAGTGACTATATGCTTGAGCATCGGTTGTACATACCACTGGTCGGAGTTTTAATTTCCCTTATGGAATTACCGTTTTTTAGAACCTTGAAGGTGGGTTTAAATCGAAGATTTTTAGCTTATTCGATGGTGGTTGTGCTATTTGTGCTTACAAGTCTTCGCTATCAGTTGGTGTTTAGAGATAGAGTTAGCTTTTGGTCAGCGGCTGCGAAAGGTTCGCCGAAATTTGCTTTTGCCCATCTTCACTTAGCAGAGGCTTACGCCGTTAATCGCGATTACACCCGATCTATGACTGAGACGAAGAAAGTATTAGAGTTAGATCCTCTTATTTTAAATTTGCACAATTTGACGGGCTATTTATATATGGCGGAAGACAAATATGATGAAGCTGAAAGCGAATTTTTACAGGAGATTAATATTCATCCTAATTATCTTGATGCATATATGAATATGGGAATTTTAAGAAATAAACAGAAGCAATATGATGAAGCTGTATCCTGGTGGTTAAAGGTGGTTGAAGTGAATCCCTACCAGGTAAGGGCTTATTATTACTTAGCAATTAATTCATATAGACAAGGGAAAAATGAGGAGGCTACAATGTATTTAAATAAACTTAGGGATATGGGTTACCCTGTGCATGAGCAGTTTCTTAAAGACATCGAAAAACAGATTTAATAATTCAAAATGAACCTAATAATTATCTTGTTATTACTCTTTGGTGGTTTAGTGATTGGATCTTTTCTAAACGTCGTTATTTGGAGGACTCCTAACGGTATGAGTTTTATGAGAGGAAGATCCATGTGTCCGAGGTGTAGAGGTAAGATTGCCTGGTATGATAACATTCCTCTTTTATCTTATGTTTTTCTTGGCGGCAAATGCCACAGTTGTAAAAAGGCAATTTCGCTCCGTTATCCTTTAATAGAGGTCGTAACGTCGTTCGTCTTTATTCTTGTTTATCTGGCCAGACAAAATCTTAGTGGCTTATTTGGCAACGGGTTAGTTTTTGAATACTTCGGTTCTTTTGGGGTCGTTGCCCTTGTCTTTTTTCTTGTAACCCTTAGCGTTCTTATTTGTGTTTTTGTGATTGACTTGGAACACCAGATTATTCTTGACAGTTTTTCTTTCTTTGGGTTTTTTATTACCCTTCTTTTTTTTCTTGCCATCTCCTCCCCTACTTTCTTTCAGAACATTCTAGCCGCTTTTTTGGCTGCCCTGTTTTTGCTTATCCTCCACCTTATTACTCGGGGTCGCGGTATGGGTTTAGGGGACGTTAAATTTGCCCTGATGGGTGGGATGATTGTGGGGTTAAGCGGGGTTCTTGACTGGCTCTTTTTAGCTTTCTTGACAGGGGCTGTGGTAGGCAGCATACTGATTATATTAGGCAAGGCGAAACTGAAACAGAAAATTGCCTTTGGTCCGTTTTTGGTTTTAGCCTTAGTGGTTGAGATTTTTTTCGGTCCCGTCTTGCTTGGTTTGTTTGGCTTGGTATGAGAAGTAACAAACGCACAGGTATTACTCTAATTGAAGTCCTTATTGTGGTTGCGATTGTTGCCATTCTTATTATTACAGCTATTGGGATTTATCTACACCAGCTGGCAAAGGGGTACGATGCCAGGCGTAAGACCGATCTGGCACAAATTAAGGTAGCTCTGGAGGAATATGAAAAGGACCATAATTGCTACCCTACAGCCTTTTCTTGCGTCGGAGAGGGTGAAGAAATATTAAAACCATATATTCCTGATGTTCCCTGTGATCCAAGGACAAAAGCTGATTATGTATATCACCCCTCGACCAGTACAGGCTGCCCTTCATGGTATTGGATGTTCACCTCGCTAGAGAATACTTCCGATTCGGCGATTGATGATTTGGGTTGTAGGTACGGTTGTGGTCCGACTTACGCCTATTCGTATTATGTATCTAGTCCTAATGCCCCAGAACCTGATAAAGGAGATGGAGCATCTTCGCCCCCTTCGTCTGGATTTACGGGTTACTACGGATGTTACGGAGGCGTATGTCAGCCGATAGTTGGAACTCTCTGCCAACCATATTGGTCAGATTCAGATTGCCAACAGAATTGTCTGGGGGGTCAAGGCCAGCCGATTAATCCTTGTACCGTTCACTAGGCGGTTATTATGTTTAATTTTTCAAAAAAAGAGATATTTTCATTCCTTGGGGTGCTGTTGGCTATAGGGGTTATTACCTATGGCAATATTCTTATTTCTTACAGGAATGACCGGGATACTCAAAGAAACTTGGATATTTCGGCGATTGCTAGTGGGATAGAAAAATACAAAATTGACTATGGTACATACCCCCTATCCTCAAATGATGGAGCGATCTTAGCATGCAGAGGTGAGGATACCTCTGTGGTAAAAGATAAGGCAGGAAAGCCTGTTATGGAACAGGGGGCTAAAAAAAATAAGATTCAGAATTACGCCAGTTGTAGGTGGGGGGTTGACTGGTTGGGAGATATTGATGATGAAAACTATCCTAAATACCTCTCTCTTATCCCCAAAGATCCACAAAGCCAGAAAGGTGTTAGTTACCGTTATGAATCTGACGGGACGGCCTACAAGATTTATGCATCCTATGAAGGCGAGACGATTTCAGATTATTCAGAAAATATTGTAAGCTTAAAAGTAAGCTGTGGAGTTAGAATTTGTAATGTCGGAAGAGAAACTGGAATCAAGATAATATGAAAAAAACTCTACGCGGTTTTACGCTGGTTGAGCTTCTGGTAGTGATTGCCATCATTGCCATCCTTTCATCTATGATTATTGGAGGTTTTCGTTCCTCTCAAAGAAGGTCGCGTGATGCAGCCAGAAAATCAGATTTAAAGCAAATTGCCAACGCCCTGGAGATGATTTATTCGGATCATCAGAGGTATCCCTCCTCCGATGCATCCGGACATATATTGGCCTGTGATTATCTTCCTGCGAACCCTGGTGCTTCTGGACAGTGTGAGTTTGGGGTTGTTTTGGAAGACAATATTATGAGTGACGGTAACACAACCTATATGCGATCCATCCCGGGTGATCCGGCTGGGGGTGATTACTTTTACAGATCGGTTAATGGTGGTGCCGGTTTCCAGATTTTTGCCCACTTGGAGAATTCTGAAGACCAAAGTTGTGTTGCCGATAATTGCTCTGCGAATATTGGAATCGGGTCAACGATTATTCAGTGTGGAGGAACTCTTAACTGTAATTTTGCAGTTACCAGTCCCAATGTCTCCCCCACGGATCCGTAGTTTGCTATAATGAATTGCTGCCATGAAAAAAATAGTTTTAACACCACTTCGTAAAGGATTTACCCTCATTGAACTCTTAGTCGTAATCTCTATTATTGGAGTTTTGGCTACCCTGCTTCTGGCCAACTTTAATGCTACGCGTATGCGTGCCAGAGACGCTCAAAGAAAGTCCGACTTAAGAAGTATTCAAACTGCTCTGAGGCTTTATTACAATGACTTTGGGCACTATCCGGAAGGTGATTCTGACGGGAAGATTGAGGGTTGTGGAAGTGGAACAACCGCTTGTACATGGGGAGAAGCTTTTGAAATTACAGATGGAAATACCTACATGTCGATTTTACCTGGGGATCCAATGTCTACCTCTTCTACTGATTATAACTATAACTATGTCAGTGCAGGAGCTGATGTCTACACCTTAAGGGCCTGTTTGGAGAATCCTAGTGATGATAAATGTGCCAAGAGTGGTGGTACAACCGTTGCTTGCTGGACCGATGAGGTAATTGATGGCGGTTGTACTTATACTGTTTCTCCATGAGAAGGACTAAAAAAAATGTTGGGAGTTTGTTGACTAGTTTTAGAAAAAGAATGTTGAAATTAAGAAAGAAGTCTGTTACGGGGATAGGTTTTACTATGATTGAGATTCTGGTGGTCGTAGCGATCATCGGCATTCTTACTACCCTCGCGATAATTTCATACACAGGTGCCCAGAGGCAAGCTAGGGATACCCAAAGAAAATCTGACATAAAGCAGTACCAGATGGCTCTAGAGAGCTATTCAGCTAAAAATAATGGAACTTATCCTGTTTCTGCGGGTGGAAGTGTTAAGGATTTATGTGATGACGGGACTCTTGAGATGACTTCTTGTCCAAGTGATCCGGACGATGAGGAATACTATTACTATGCTTCTGACGGAGTGGCTTATACCTTGAGCGCTGGTCTGGAGAGTAAGGAGGTAGACTGGGTTGCCTCTTCTGATGGCACTACAACCGAACGCGCGTCGACTTCAACATCAACCCCAACATCTGTTGCCACTCGTACATCTACCCCCACTTCCGTTGCTACAGCTCTTCCAACCGCCACGCCGACGGTCAGGCCTACAACTACACCTACCCCTACTGCCTGTACTGGCTGTTATAGCGGTGGAGTTTGTTATCCCGGTACCGAGTTAACTCGCTGTGGGTATGCCGGGAATACTTGTCAAAACTGTTCTCTTTTGGATAGACCAGATCTGGGGGTAACCTATGTGTGTGAGGATCAACAATGTCAAATCCCCCTTACCGGAGAACCTCTATAATGACAAAACAACAAGGTCTACCACAAGTAAAAAAGTTCTTCGCTTTTACCCTGATTGAGATTTTGGTGGTGGTTGCCATCATTGGCATTCTTACTACCCTTGCTATGGTTTCTTACTCCGGGTCTCAGAAGCAGGCTAGGGACACCCAAAGAAAGTCGGATTTAAAACAATACCAAACTGCTCTTGAAAGCTACGCTGGTAAGAATGGTGGACTTTTTCCTGTTGTAACAGGGGGTATGGCAGATGTATGTGCGAATTATCTCGATAGTTCCTGTCCTGACGACCCTCTTTTGAATGATGAGGAGAATGAGTATGAATATACATATGCCTCAACAAACGGTTTAACTTACACATTAACTGCAAGTATGGAGAGTAAGGAAGTAAATTGGATTGTCTCTTCCGATGGAACTGCTGGTGAAGAATCTACGAGTAGCGGATCTTCAACAACTGCCCCTACCCCAACTACTACTGCCTGTGGCGGATGCTATAGCGGAACTACCTGCATGGCTGGGAATACTGTCACCTATTGTGGAATTGGAGGGGAGGCGTGCATTGCCTGTTCTACCGGTCAATCATGTCTATATGGGGATTGTAAAGAGGGTATACCCACCGCTACCCCTACCCCGGCAACTACCTGTCTTGGTTGTTATAGCGGAACTACCTGTAAGTCTGGAAACACTAGTGATTTTTGCGGAACCGGTGGTGAAAGCTGCGACAATTGTTCTAAAAATGGGTTTGTTTGTGTAAACGGAAACTGTGTAAGTCCAAGTTCTGGGACCTAGCTGGAAAGACTATGTTGAAGGTAAAATATTGTAATAGAAAGCAACTGGCCGCTTTTACCTTAATCGAGCTTTTGGTAGTCATTGCCATTATCGGTATCCTTGCTACCTTGGCAATGATCTCATACACTGGTTCTCAGAGGCAGGCCCGTGACACGGAGAGAAAGTCGGATTTGAAACAGTACCAGACTGCTTTGGAGACCAAGGCCAATAGTAATGGTGGCCTTTATGTCCTTACTAGTACCGGAGCATTTAATCTAGCAAGTCAGGTATGTGGCGAACTGGGTTTGTCCAACTGTCCTGATGATCCTCTTTCTAGTTCTGGTGGCCAGTATTGGTACAGGACAACTGATGAGAAATCGTCGTTTGTTATTTGGGCTTTACTTGAGTCAAAAGAAGATACTTATTGGGTAGTGTGTTCGAGCGGAAAATCAGGAGAATCTGCGACAGCTCCCACAAGTGGAAATTGTCCAATATGACTATAATAATGATAAAAAATAAACATCAATCATTAGCTTTTACTTTAATTGAACTTCTGGTGGTGATTTCAATCATTGGAATTCTTTTAGCAATTTCAGTTTTTAGTATACAAAACGCCAGAAAGTCTTCACGCGATGCCAGGCGAAAATCTGACCTAGAGACGATCAGGTCAGGACTAGAGATGTATAGGGCGGACTGTGGTTCATACCCTGCTAACGATGATTTTTTAGAAGGGTCCCTAGTTGGAGACGCGGCTGACTGTAATAGCACAGATGATATAACTTATATTGAGGATGTTCCCGAGGATCCCATACCAGATACCTATTCCTACACTTATGCACCTACTGCTGACGGCGGTTATACTCTTAGTGCTACTTTAGAAAATGAAACCCCTTCTGCGTATCAGGTTAAAAACCCTTAAGTGTTTAAATAAAATGAGAGATGTTGAAAGTAAAGAAAACTGTAAACAGAAAAGAATTTTTCAAGTTGACGGTTAATCCCCGGGATGGGGGTTACTCCTTTATAGAGCTGATGATTGTAATCCTGGTTTCTGCTCTTCTCTTTGGTATAGGGTATGCCAGTTACCGTAGTTTTGCACAAAAGCAGGCCTTAATAAAAGTTGCAAGGGCCTTCGAAGCCGATGTGAGGGTTGCACAAAACAAGGCGATGTCTGCCCAGGTTCCAGAAAAATGTGGAACCCTCAGTGGGTATGGTCTTAAGTTTGGTGGGAGTTCATATGAGATAAGTTCATACTGTTCTGGTAGCGGCGGCGAATCTATTACCAGAACCTTCAGTGGCTATGTATTCTCAAATAACCTTGGAGCTGACTCTATTGTATTCAAGGTTCTAGGGCAGGGCACTGACTTGACCGGTGATATGACAGTGACCATTACCAATTCAACTACGGACAAGACTGTGCAGGTGTTTATTCTAAAATCTGGTGAAGCTTCAATTCTCTAAAATGAAAAAACAATTACAAAGAGGCCAATCTTTAATGGAGGTCGTTTTCGCTTTGGCTCTTATTAGTTTGGTGTCCGTGGCCATAGTTGGACTGGCTACAGTGTCAATCAGAAATAATATCTCTTCCAGAAATAGTACTTCAGCAAAGAGATATGCCCAGGAAACGATGGATTGGTTAAGGAAAGTGAGGGATGTGCGTCCATGGTCTGAATTCAGTGCTTCCACCGGAACTTATTGCCTCCCCACCTTGTCGGAGGTAACTGCGGTTGACGGTTGGAGTATTGGGACACAGGGTGAATGTGATTCTGATGAAGCGAGTGATTATATTTCCGAGACTCAACTTCTCCGTGAGCTAGTACTTACTACTGCCGGTACCGATAAGATCCTGGTTGATGTAACAGTTAGTTGGTCTGATTCTAAAGGGACTCATGTTTCAAAGTTAACGACTGAGCTAGCAAAATGGTAAAAAGACAAAAAAATATTTCGGGATTCACCCTCGTTGAGGTCCTAGTGGTGGTGAGTTCATTTGCCATCCTGGCAGTTTTAGTTACGCTAACAATAGCGGCTTCTCTAAAGGGATCCAGAAAAAGTGAAACTTCATCAAAAGTACGTACCGAGTTGGAATATGCATTAGGTTTTATTGAGAGACAGGTTAGAAATGGCACCTCTTTGGTGTGTACACCTCCGGATGGAATCGATTTTCAGGATCCAGACGGAGTGGCTGCGGGGTACGATAGACGGCTTCAAACAATAGATGGCGTGTCTCAGGGCTATATTGCTTCCAGGTCAGGAACTCTTTGGTCTCATTTAACCAGTAGTTCGATCGGCATCACGGAATTTACTGTTGACTGTAGTGATGAGATTGAAGACGTTCCGATGAGTGTGGCAATTACTCTTTCCGGCAAGGATATCAGTGGAACTGGTTCTGGGAATAGTCAGGTTACTATCGATACCCAGATTATGCTCAGGGATTACTAGTTCGCATTTGACCTTTTTGTGAGTAATCGTTAAACTGAAAATTGCCATGTATGTCCTGCCAAAAAAGAAATTATCTTCAGGCCAAGCAGTATTAATTGTTCTTCTAGGAATGGCTGTGACTTTAACCGTTGTTCTCTCTATTGTTTCTCGGTCAATTACAGATATTTCTCTTTCAACTACTGACGAGGAGTCGGCCAGAGCCTTCTCTGCAGCTGAGGCCGGCATTGAGAATATGATTCTTACACCTGGCGCTGGAACAACTGATCCAGTTGCTATTGGAGATAGTACTTATGTTGCCTTATCTACTGGTTATGGTGAGGGTTCAACCGAATTTAATTTTAGCGGTGAGAAATTCACCTCAGGAGAGTCAGCCACAGTCTGGCTGGTGTCACACGATACTGACAATAATCTCACCTGCTCGGGTGGTGATTGTTATGAGGGCTCAAGTATAGATATTTGTTGGGGAAACGATGGTGCCACTCCAGACGTGAACGCTCCAGCAATTGAGGTTACTTTCTACTACGACACCACGGCCGGCTGGGAGTCGGGCAATTATTCTAATGTCCTTGTCTCAAGAAGTGCTTTTGATCCTTACAATGCTAGGACAAACGACAACTATTTTACAACAATAGGCACCAGTGGTTGCACTATTGGTTCAACCTCTTACCCTTTCTATAGCGGTACTGTTGCCCTTCCCTCTGGGAAAGTTGCGGGTGACCGCACCCTCTTCGCCAGAATAAAGTTTTTGTATAATGGCACAACTGCTCATGCTTTGGGTATAAAGAATCAGGGTACTAATACTTTTCCTTCCCAGGGAAGGATTATTTCCTCGACGGGGACCTCTGGAAATTCCACGAGAAAAGTGGAGGTGGTTGATCTTTATAAAAGCCCCTTAGGTATTTTTGAAGCAGGACTTTTTAGTGTGGGAGATTTGAAAAAGGACTAAAATATTAATATGACTGTCGGTTTAGACATAGGATCAAAAACAATCAAGATTGTAGAGGTGGAAAAACAAGGTAATAACTTTACCCTCAAGGGCTCTGGTGTGGTGGGCTATTCAGGTCTAAGTATTGAAAACATGAAAGATGAGAAAGAGTATGTCCAACTTGCTGATACTATTAAAAAGCTGTGCAAGGAAACGAGAATTTCTAAAAAGGACGTGGTGCTCTCCCTTCCTGAAAACCAGGTATTTACGAGGATTGTGCGCTTCCCTCTTCTTACTGATCAGGAGATAGATTCAGCTGTTAAATGGGAAGCAGAACAGTATATTCCTATTCCTATAAGTGAAGCCGTAGTTCAGCATCAAATTTTGGAGAGAAAAGAGCTCTCCTCTCCTCCCGAGGTTGTAGTTTTACTTATCGCTGCTCAGCAGGCACTAGTGGAAAAGTATGTTAGGCTTCTTCAGATGGCCGGTCTTTCTATTTCTGCCGTGGAAACCGAGCTTCTGGCGGCCTCTAGGGTGTTGGCCCCCGCTGATCAAACAGTAATGCTGGTTGATTTTGGAGCGGTTTCTACAGATATTGCCATAGTTAAAAACGGTAACTTAGTTTTTTCTAGGTCAGTTCCTTCTGCTGGAGACTCTTTGACGAGAGCTGTCTCCCAGAGTATCGGGGTGGATGCCCTGCAGGCTGAGGAGTACAAGAAAACTTACGGGATGTCTCCTGAGCAGCTGGAGGGGAAGGTCATGCAATCCATTCTGCCTGTTTACAACCTAATTGTTGATGAGATCAGGAAAGCTATTCAGTTTTATCAAACAGATGAGAAGGATGGTAAGCCTACTCAGGTCATTTTGATAGGCGGTGCTGCAGGACTCCCTGGAATGTCTACTAAACTGGCGGAGGATTTGGGGATGGAAGTTATCATGGGGGATCCCTTCCAAAAAGTAACGGTTGCACCCGAAGTGTATAAACAGATCGCTAATTATGCGCCGCTTTATGCAATTGCCGTCGGGCTTGCCTTAAGAGGTTAAACAATATCTATGGCTGCCATTAATCTTCTTCCCAAAAAGTTTCAGTCCAAGGATTCCTTACTTAAAGCCTCTAGGGGTTTAAAGACTCTTAACATGGTTGGAACCATGGTTTTTTTTGTTGGGGTTTTAGTAGTTGTTGGGCTTATTGTTGTTAACCAGACCCAGATAAAAAGCTTAGAGAAGAAAAACGAAGTCTTAGCTACAAGTATAAAGAAAATGAATCAGGTTGAATCCCAGTATATTCTCCTTAAGCAGCGGGCAGAGTCTTTTAATAACATTACCGAGTCTCAGTTGACCAAGGGATCCTTTGATAATTTTGAGAAAATTTTCATTGACCAGGGAACGCTGTTTTTTGAACAGGCTGATATCTCCAAAACAAAAAGTGAAGTTGTCCTTAGGGCCGCTGACTCGGCTCGGTTGACAAGCCTGCTTGATAAAATAGTTGCACAAAATTTGTATAAAAAAGTTGTTATTAGCGGTTTTAATTACGCTCCGGGTACAGGATATTCTGTATCGCTTGAACTAAACTAAAATGCCAAGAAGATTTTCAGGACCAAACAAATTTTTAGTGACCTCAACTACGCGGCTGATGATGATTCCTGTCTTTTACCTCTTGGTTTTAAGCTTGATGTTTGTTATTTGTATCAAGACTGGGTACAGCAAGGTTTCTGACCAAAATGCTCTTATTAAGTCCTTAAAAACACAAAACAACACCCTTACCGAAAAGGATAATATCTTAAGGGGAGCGCAATCTGAGATATCAACCTACTTTAAGGCTTCAGGTTATGCCCTACCGAGTACAAATCCAGTATTGGTGTCTTTAGCCCAAGTGAAAAATCTAGCAAGTGAATATCTTCTTCCCCTTGAAGAGACAAAAGTCTCTGGCTTTGAGGCAGGCGGAGGGGCGGGATCCAGCGTGAAGATTACTCTAAAAACTACCGGGGAAGTGACTCAGATTCTTTCTTTTATTAAAGCTTTCAGCACAATTACTCCCCTAACGGTGGTCGATAAAATGGAAATGGCCAACCTTCAAGGCGAAGCTCTGTCAGTTTCCCTTAGTTTGTTTTCATACTGGCAAGAATCGCCCACGAAGCTTCCAAATTATGCCGATCCCATCAAAAAAATTAGTGATAGAGACATGACTGCTTTAACCAAGATGGCTCAACTTGAAGTACCAACATTCTCAAATCTGTCTCCCGTTGGACCCTACGAAAGAACGAACCCTTTCAATTAGTAGAAGATTATTCTTTTGGAAGAATGTCTACGCTAACTCTTTTTTTGTCTAGTGTTGCCCTGACTTTCATCAGCCTGGTAATGGTTTTGATAATTTTTCCTTCTTTACCGATGAGTATGCCGGCTTTATCCTGTGGTGGTTTGAGAGTGAAAGCAATATAACCATCCTCTTCTTGCTTTTGAATGTCTACGTCGTCCAATCCAGTGATATTTTTAACCAAAAATTTAAGAAGTTCTTCCATAGTAATTATTTTCCACTCTCAAGGAGTTTCTTGACTGAAGGATTAACTACAGCTCCCTTTTCAGTCCACTTTTTAAGTAGTTCTTTGTTTATTTCAAGGTTTTTGTTGGCTGGGTACCAGTGTCCTAAAACTTCCTTTGGTTTTCCGCCCACTTTTACCCTCTCGTCTACGGCAACTATGCGGTAGAAGGGGTTATTCTTTGCACCTTGTCTTGATAATCTTATTTTTATCATGAATACAGACTGAATTTTACTATAGCTTCGGGAAAACCGCAAGCTTGAGAAAGACTTTTCCTGAAGTGATTCGGGGTTAGAGAAACTTCTTCAAGGCTGTAGAAGCTGCGTCTTGTTCTGCTTCGGCTTTGCTTTTCCCCTCCCCTTTAGCCATAGATTTGCCGTCAATGATGACTTCAATGATAAATATCTTTGCGTGGTCCGGTCCGGACTCGCCGGCGACAACATACTTTGGGGTAGGTAGGCTTTTGGCTTGGACAACTTCCTGAAGCATGCTTTTGGCGTCCTTAAGAGGCTTCTTAATCATGTCGGGGAGCTTAACGAGAATGTTTTCGTGAATAAATTCCTGAGCTGGGACTAGGCCGCGGTCCATAAAAATTGATCCGATAACAGCCTCTACGGTGTCGGCCAGAAGTGAGGTATTAGTCCTTCCTCCAGTATCTTCCTCTCCTTTTGAAAGGTAAATGTGGGAGCCCATTCCTAATTCTTTAGCAACCTCCGAGAGATTGACGGTGTTAACTAAGTTGGCTCTAAGAGCAGTTAGAAACCCCTCTTCCTTCTCTGGGAACTCCTTAAAAAGGTATTGAGAAACTACAAACTCCAAGACCGCGTCTCCCAAAAATTCTAGTCTCTCATTCGTGCCCCTTACATTAGGGTGTTCGTTAACCCAGGATTTATGGGTCAAGGCCTGATCAAGAAGATCCTTGTTTTTGAAAGTTTTTTTAAAGTTTGTCAAATCTGTCATATGGCGGTGAGTTTAAATATCCTCCTGGGAAGAGATGGATTCGTATAAGTCTTCGACGGTATCCACCTCTTCGAAACTAAGATCAACGGTGTCGTACCCTTCTTCTGCCAATTTAGCTGTGAAGTCTGAAAGCTCGGTCGGTCCCATTCTCAAGTCATCAGTGAAAGAGTCCTCATTTTGAATGTCTCCCTTATCAATTCCCAAGATCTCCGAGAGGATACTCTTGATTTTATCCAGTAGGGCCTTCTCTTTGTTTTTATTCATCTATGTTCTCCTCCGTCTTCTTTTCTTCAAGACCCAGTTCCTTAAAAACACTTCCTAATACTCCATTAACGAACGAGGGTGAACTTTCTCCACCGTACTCTTTAGCTAATTCCACAGCTTCATCGATGACTACCTTGGGAGGCACAACGCCCTTTTCCATTTCATAGATGGCCAGTCTTAAAACTGCCAGATCGATTTTGTTAAGCTTATCTATCGGCCAGGTAGGGGCCGATCTTTGAATGGTCGCATCAATATGGTCCTTGCTTTCGATGATTTCTTTAACAATTTCGCTTGAGGCCTTTTGGTGGGTAAAATCTTCAGCAAACAGGAGCTTGACTGCATCTCTTCTTTTTTGATGTCTTGGGTCAGTCGAAGATTTCATTGGTTAACTTTTGTAAAATCCACAATACTTGCAAGCCTTATGAGGCCATTTTAATTTTTTACAGGAAGGACAAACTGTTAGGTTTGGTAAGGCAGATCGATTGGAAGGAGAGTTCCTTCTCATCCCTGATCTTGATCTGGTATGTTTTCTCTTTGGTAGTGGTGTCATGCTGGGTGTAATTTTACCCTAACTATCGCTACTTTTACAATACATAATTTTTAAAAACGACTATTTTCGAGTGGAAAGTATTAAAGCTACCTCTTTGGCTTGCTTAATAAGGTCCACACTTTGCCAGTTAGCGATCTTTAGTTCCGGTAACCCTGACTGTTTGGTGCCAAAAATCTCCCCTGGGCCTCGGAGGGCAAGGTCCTTTTCGGCCAGTTTAAACCCTGAAGTTTCACTTTTTACTGCGGACAGCCTAGCCTGAGCTTTCTGTGAGGGACTTTCTGAAAAAAGGAGACAATAGCTTTTAGACTCCCCTCTTCCTATTCTACCCCTTAATTGATGTAATTGGGCTAGTCCGAACCTGTCAGCGGCTTCGATAAGCATGATATTGGCGTTGGGAATATCCATACCTACTTCGATGACTGGAGTGGAGACTAAGATATCTAACTTTTTTTCTCTGAACCTGGTGATGATTTCGTCCTTGTCCTTAATTCTCCCGTGAATAAGACCAACCTTGAATTTCTTAAAGATAGTTTTAAGTTTATTATATTCACTAACTGCACCTTTAACCTCGGCTAAGGTTTCTTTGTCTGACTCGTCTATTAGAGGGCATACCACATAGACTTGTGTTTTTTCTTTTGCGACCCTTTCTTTGATCCAAGAATATGCCCCATCTCTTTTTTCGGGAGGAACAATCCAGGTAGTAGGAAGAATTCTTCCTTTGGGCATTTCGGTGAGGATTGAAAGTTCCTGGTCTCCATAAAGAGTTAGGGCTACTGTTCTAGGGATGGGGGTTGCTGTCATGGCTAGCATATGAGGAGCCAAGGAGTGCTTTTTGGATTTAGTAATAAGTTTAGTTCTTTGGTCCACTCCGAATTTATGCTGTTCATCAACAATGACCAAGGAAACATCTTTAAAGTGTTTCTCTCCGTGAATTAGAGAATGGGTACCGATGAGAATATCGACATTGTCAATGTTTGAGGCACGTTTCTGGGAAGTAACCAGAGCAACTTTTGCCTTGTATCTACCAAACAGCTTCTTAAAAGTCTGGTAATGCTGCTCTGCAAGAATTTGTGTTGGGGCCATGACTAGGACCTTAGAGTAGTTTGAAAAGGTACAAAAGGAAGCTATCGCAGCTACCACTGTTTTTCCGGAACCAACGTCGCCTTCTAAGAGTCTATTCATGGGAACCTCTCCCTCTAAATCGTCGAGGATCTCTTTTACGGCTTTTTCCTGGGTAGTAGTTAATTTGAAGGGAAGGTTGCTGACAAACTTCTGAACGGTGTTGCTATCTATGTCCAGTTTTCTAACAACTTGGTTTTTCTGCCACAGCCTTTTTCGTTTAAGGCTTGCGAGCTGGAGGGCCAAAAGTTCATCAAAGGCCAATCTTTTTCTTCCCAACTCAATTTCCTCCAGACTTTTGGGGAAGTGAATGAAACGAAGGGCGTCAACAAGGCCAATTAAGGCGTTATCATGGAGAATGTTGGTGGGAAGAGGGTCAGTTATTTCGGCCAGGCAATTTTCAAAGACGTATTTAATTCTTCCCCTTAACCATTTGGAAGACACCCCTTTTGTTTCGGGGTATATGGAAATAATTCTTCCCGTATGTACGGACATATCTATCTTCTCGTATTCCGGTGAAACAAGAGCCGGAGTCCTTCCAAACCAATCAATTTTGCCAGCCAACGAAAGCTTGTCTCCGGGGTAGATGGTTCGGACTAGAAAGGGCTGGTTAAACCAGACGACAGTTAGTGAACCGGTGGAGTCTTTAACCTCACCGATTTGGATCTTACGTCCCGACTTAGTGTATTGGTTTTTAAGAAAAGTAACTTCTCCTTTGACGGTGACGACTTCCCCTATCTGAACGTTGGCTATCGGGAGGTTTCTAGAAAAATCGAGATATCTACTGGGAACGTGATAGAGAAAATCCCCTACATGCGTCAGACCAAGTCTGGAGAGCTTTTCTTCATAAGATGCACCCACATAGGGAAGAATTCCGATTGGATCGTTAAGATTCATTACCCAAGTTTACCCAAAGAATGACAAAAGTGGAAGGAAGGAAGTGAGAAGAAGCCCCAACATAGCTATGGCAATAATGATGGTGAAGAATTTCTTTTGTTTTTTAGATAATAACATCTTTAATTATGACTGTAAGATTACTTTTACAAACTTCTTCTTACCAATTTTGACCACAAGCCCCTCCCTGGTTACTTTAATTTCTTCAGAAGGGTCAGATTTGACCTCTCCTTCTATTTCAATCGCCTTTTGTGAAATTAGTCTTTTTGCTTCAGAACGGCTGGAAACCTCTTTAGTAGAAAAAACTAAGTCCAAAAGAGGAAGACTATCCAGTTTTACTTTGATGGTAGAAATTTCAGTTGGAATTTCCCTTTTTTGAAATGTTTGTTCGAAAGCTTCTTCAGCTTTTTTGGCAGTATCTTCACCCCAAAGAAGTTTAGTAACTTCAAAGGCCAATCTCTTTTTCTCGAGCATGGGATTTTTATTTACTTTTTCTTCTATGCCTGAAAGGTCAGTTTCTGTCAGGAGTTCAAACCCCAAAGCGACTACCTCGTCAGGAAAAGACATTACCCCGGCATAAAAATCATTTGGCTTGGAGTCTAAGAACAAAGCGTTACCAGTGGTCTTTCCTACCTTGTTGCCATCTTTGTCGACTAGGAGTTTGGTTCCCAGAACGTACTTATCTTTACCTTTGGTGGCTTTCATTAGGGCACGCCCGGCAAGCATATTGAAAATCTGGTCACTTCCTCCAATTTCCAGATCAACATCCATGGCCACACAGTCGTTTCCTTGGGCAACGGGATACAGAAATTCGTGGAGATAGATAGGTTCGTTTTTCTCAAGACGTTTTTGAAACATGTCGCGCTCCAAAAACTGTTGAACGGTAAAGTGGGAAGTAATTTCAATTAAATCCTTGAAACTTACTTTGTCATTCCACTCAGAGTTAAACATTATTTTGGCAGGGTTGTCTCCGTCGAAATCTAGAACTCTGGAAACCTGTTCTTTCCAGCTGGCGGAGTTTTTTAAAACCTGCTCGCGGGTTAGTTGTTTTCTGGAGGAGGTCTTGTCTGTGGGGTCCCCGATCATTCCAGTAAAGTCCCCAACCAAAAAAATAACTTTGTGACCAAGTTTTTGGAAGGCTCTTAATTTCATCAACCCGACGAAGTTACCTAGGTGCAAAGACGGCATCGAAGGGTCAAATCCCTGATAGAGGGTAATCTTCTTTTGCGACATGAGCGCCGCCAGACCGTCTTTTGTTGGCAAAATATTCTCGACTCCCCTTTCCAAAACTTCATGGATGTCCATATCTTGAGTTTAAGCTTTTGGATTCTTTCTTTCAAGAAGATTACTTTTTAAATATATTTTCTCAAATGGATGATTAAGGTATATTTTGTTATCATTAGTCTATGTGGAAAGAGAGAATGAGAAGGCGTGAAAGTGTCTATAAAAGTAGACGTATTATGAAAATAACTAGATTAGCCTTCTT
>Ga0265297_10000499_pt1 | contig 113976 bp, 145 predicted proteins | sample Munlanlwell13791_FD_192502 | JGI IMG/M metagenome (GOLD analysis project Ga0265297, IMG submission 192502) | Leachate microbial communities from a municipal landfill in Southern Ontario, Canada - Leachate well 137-91 | ecosystem: Engineered > Solid waste > Landfill > Unclassified | place...
ATTGCCGGAGGATGCGGATACAGGGACAGGGCATGCTTACCCGGCAGGAACTATATGCACTGTTGTTTGGGAAAATCAAACCAAGATGCTTGTGAGACCTGATGATATGTTTCCTCTCAGGTTTATAGCTTTAGATAAGAAGGACATTTGAAATGGGTGGATGCACTGGAGCTGCAGGAGCAGCCTTTATCGTAACTCTATTGATCTGTGCGGCTTTGCCGGTGGATGCTGGTAAAGTATTCGCTACTGTATTTGTGATCCTGGCCGTAGCCGTGGGAGTTGAAGCTTTGTATCGGAGGTGTAAGGGATGAGTAACCGCTGTCCACAGTGTGAGAAGTTCGTATCGTTTGACGTTGAGTATAACGAGCCTGAATGGTCAAATGAGTTGGAGATCGATGTTAATGGGGACATTACTGGCGAGTTACGTGTGATTCTCTCATGCGCTGACTGTGGCGAGGAGATGAAAGACTATATCCTCTGCGTTGAGCTGGCTCTTGATGACATCGAGGGATTGGTCGAATATAAGACCGAAGCTATCGAGAAGGCGCGTACAGAGGCCAAGAATGCTCTTCTAGCAGAACTTGGTGTGGCATCTGAAGAAGATGTTATAGACCAGGATCGACTCGAAGAGGTTATGGACGAAGCTGAGGAAGCTTTCGAGTTCGAGGTAGAATGCACCAGTATCAGTGTTTATGATGAGCTGCAGACCAAGGACAAGCACGGTAAACCGATCAAAAATATGCGCTTCATGAAAAAGTTCTATGTGGTAGAGCTTGAGATAGAAGTCAAGCATGACGAGTGGAGCGTTACACACAATATCGTTGAGAAGATTCAGGCTTCTCACTTTGATGAGGTATAGTTGAGTGATTGTTGAACTGAATCTACTTGAGTTTGAATGGGAAGGCTGGTCCAAGTTCTCTGAGCTGTTATGTGCTATGAAGACATTGAATATGGGCATGTCTGATGTGCAGGCGACTGTTAAAGAATGGATGGTCTACCATAGACGCCCGGATGCCGAGATCACAAACGCAATGGGTGAGATTGAACACGAATGGATGAATAACAAGGGTGGTCTGGTGGACAAAGGGCCAGTCATATCGGCGCAGGTGCAGGATTACCAGGATCGTTTGATTCGTGGTGAAACACCGGATGAGGCTTTTCACAATTCGTATTTGGCGCGATCTTTGGCTCCGGCTATATTAGGAGGTCATGATGAGACATCTGCTACGTCGGACACTTGAGAAGTTACGAATGCGTTTTGGCTGGAAGTTGGCCGTAGATGCACATAATAAGCCTATCTACGAAGGTTCGTTGGTGGATGATCTGGTAGACCCTTATCCTAGACCTATGTATGTAGTTGGCATATTGAATGGTTCACTTACTGTTAAAGTTGGTGAAGTTATATCTAGCAGACACCCACGTAAAGTAATTGCTGTAGGATGGAGAGCTTAAACTTATGTATGATTCCGACTGGAAGAAAAAGTGGGCTGAGATGACTGATGAGGAACGAGCTTCAGCTGGAATCATCATAGATGAGCATATACTCAAGCATGGTAAATGTTACACCATTCGAGGACGCGAGGGAATCCAGATTACAATTCGTGAGGATGGCTTTATAGCTGGCACGATTAAAATTGAGAATGATAAGCCGATGACCTGTGAGAACTTTGTCCGTATGTTGGCAGAGTTTGCTCGGGCTGCACGATACTTTGAATGGACGGAGGAGGACAGAGAGAAAGGTCGAAACCCACAAACAAACTTAATGGGGATGTTTTTGGGTTGGGGGAGTGTGCCGGTGAGCACATTTGCAGAGATTCCTCCGGGAGGTAATGATGGAGCTGAAGAGTATTCAACGAAAAATGCACTTGATCGGGCCGGTCAAGGTAGTTTGCAACCGGGAGATAAGGGCTCTGTGTGCAAAGCCTTACCAAGCACATCCGAAGGGTTGCCCGAATACAAATAGGTGTAGTAAACTTCCATTTTTCGCTGATAGATATGGGAATGAAGTTTATGTTGCGGCTCTTGAGTTTGACTTCGGAGCTTATCTGTCTATGATGCAAGAACGGCATCCTGACTGGACAGATCGTAAGTTACGTTGTCCTCTTTATTGGCAGGGACATGTCCGTAAAGAGATGCGAGACTTTATTCAAACGCACAACGTTGTAGGATTCGTACCATTGTGGGTGCCAGAGGCATTAGGGGTAAATGTTACCGAGACTTGTAAGAACGCAGGAATCGAGCTGCAGTGGCCTCCAATGACCAAAACGTATGTGATCGTGCTTTATGTGCGAAACATAACATTTGAAGATCATGCACAGGCTCCACCTAGAAGGTCTGCTGTATTAGAGGTAGTAGATGAGTAAACAACCAGAAACCATATTGAAGAAAGACCATGATCGTATTATAGCTGCAAAGGATAAGATCATTACTGAGCTGGCTAACATTGTAGACGAGTTTCGTGTGGCATATGCAGATTTCAGTGGTGAAGCTACTCCTTTGGCCGAACGTGCAAAACGGGCAGTCAATAGAAAAGCAGTTAATGATGTTGCATGGCCCCCGAGGAAGGGAAAAGCATAAATGACAAAGATTACGATAACATTTGTTGGACCTACAACACGGAGTTACGATGTTGAGGATGCTGTAGCTAATGAGCTATTGGCCGAGGGGCATAAGCTCTCTGAGACTCGTATGTTCAAGGATACCAAGTATCAACGGCATACGATCATGATGGCTAATGTCCTTATGATCGAAGAAGTATTCCCAACAAGGACATTTTGATGTGGATTATTCGGCTGATTTTTGGCTATTGTGACTGTTGTCAGCGATGGTTTGTATACCCACGCACACGACGGCAGAGTTCAGCTTACGAAGATGATAGCCAGAACTTTATACGCTGCTGTAAAGTCTGTTTCATTGAGCGGGAGGAGCTTTGGACTGAACGGTGGCAAGAATACTGGAGTGGATGCTTATGACTGGAATTATACTTGCAGCCGGTAAAGGAACACGGCTTGGACTTGATATACCAAAGGCAATGGTAGAGATAGCTGGTAAGCCTTTGCTATCTTATGTGATCGATGGTATGAGACGAGCTGAGGTGCGAAAAATCATTGTAGTAGTCCGGCATAGGCAGCAAATTATTAAAGACTACATCAGCACATGCTACCCGGAGATTCAATGCGTTCCTCAAGGTGTGCTCTACGGTACTGCAGCTGCTCTTAGAGTGGCAATGCCTTTGGTGGATGATAGTATGGTCTTGGCTGCTTTTGGTGATGTGTTGGCTTACCCAAATGACATCTATCGCCAGGTAGCAAATGGTTTTCAACGTGAGCACGGAGCTATTGCTATTGATTGTATAGGACCAGGTGTTGAAGAGAAGAAAGGCATCGTTCGACTCAGGCCGGATACTTCAGTCTGGCACATCGATGAAGAGCTTCCTCGGTCTGGCAAAATGAATAATACTGGGGTCTTTTCATTTTGGAAAGGGATTCTTTATGAAGCTCTACATGCTGTAAAGCGTAACCGAGATGGCGAGTATAATATGACTTCGGCCATCAATTACATAGCTCAGCGAGGTCGTGTTAATACAGTTCAGTACTATGGCACCGTATTTGACATCGGCACTCCGAGTAAGTTATACGAAGCTCGAAAGTTTATGGAGGCACGGAGATGAATTGGCAGTATTTCAAGTATGTGCTCAAACATCGATGGTTGGTGTTTTTGGCAGCAATAGAGCTGGGTATCCCCTGGCGAGGTTTCATTCATGATCTCAGCAAGTATAGCCTGGCTGAGTGGGGTCCATATATGCAATGGTTTTATGGACCCTATGGTACAAACTTTGATCCTAAAAATAGCACTTTAGGGGGTCATCTAAAAGACAAAAATCATATTGCTTTCGGTAAGGCTTGGCTACACCATATTCACTGTAATGCTCACCATTGGGAGCATTGGATCATTCCCGGTAAAGAAGAATGCCCGGCTCATGGCATTCCAATCTACTGCCGAGAAATGGTAGCAGATTGGAATGCCATGAGCCGGGCACGAGGTAAGAGTGACTGCATGGCTTGGTATGAAAGTCAGCGTGATATTATTAAGCTTCACCCAACAAGTCGGCAGCTTATCGAAAGCTTTATCTATGTTCCGAAAGGATAATAAATATGCCTGTTCCTAAGACAACACGAGAAGTCACTAATGTTGATGATTTTATAGCCGGAGCTGAGGAGTGGGGCACGACTGAAATCTATTCTGAGGAAACTCTACGGAGTTTTGTTCAGCGTATGATGGACGCAGCCGATGACTATAATTGTTCATTCGGAGCCAGCTTAACCAAGGACAAGCGTAGTATAGTTCTCACAGTTTATAGCCCTGACATCGACAAGGCTGATAAGATGTCAGATATTATGGCCGGATCGTATAAAGCTATGAATGGTCTACTGAATGAGATATTCCGGCTCCGGGCTCTAGTTGGTGGTGATAAGATCAATCAGCTAAAAATGCTCGCTACAGAGGCAGCCGATTACTTCACTGATGAGGCTGGCACAACTTGTGACCAGGGAAATCATGATGGTGGTGGTATCTACCCATGTCAGCATTGTGAGCTGTTGGGTAGAGCTGAAGCTCTCAGAGAGGCAGTAAAGGCATTGGAATAAGTGGAGGAAATAAACAGGTAATTTTACCAGTTGTTTTCGTCTATAGGCTGAGCTATACTGTTACTGTAGTTGATTGATTAACCAGGAGAACAGACAAAATGGGCGATAATTCAAAATATTTAGCATTCTGTCCGCGATGTCGTAGACTTGGTATGCCACAAATGATGGAGATTTACCCACCAAACGTTAATCCAGCAGATGATCCAGAGAAGAAAACTGTTGTAGATACTCTCTATGTCTATGGATGCGGTTCTATGTATAGTGAGGCTGAACGTAAACTTATTGATATAAGGTGTGACTTCAGGCCAATACGAGCTGAGGAAGCCTTGTTTGAAGCAGAAACGGCTAGAGAGTTGTTTCTATATAAAGGACTGCAGCATAAAGCATTCGATGAAGAGTTATTTGATATTACATGGGATTCTGCTCCTCTGCGTCAATGGGTTTTGGATAAGTGTCAGTATCTTCTATGGGATGCTAACATGTTGCAATCTGTGTTAGATCAGGCTGAAAGCTTTATTGGTACTTGTGTAGACTACTCAGTGCCAATGAACCAGATATGGATAGTAGACCCTGCTATGATGAATGATGCAGGACATATTACGATGGGCACATTCTTCCGAGCTACGAGTTCAGCCCTTCAGCAGGTTAAACTGGTAAGTCCTCCGAGTAAAGCCAAAAATGGAGAAGCTTGGGCTGTCTGGACACCTTACTATGAATGGGGTAATAAGATCAAGACGCTGGCTAGTGCACGAATGGCAGCGATCTATACCTGGCTTCAGCAGCCTTACGTGGATAGAGTTGAGGGTATACATCATAGTCGGCAAGTTCGTCGAGAAGCCGAACGTAAGAATCGTAAACTCTCAAATATCAGCATAGTTCAGTTCAGAAAACCTGATGGTTACAGGGCACCGGTTAAAGCCGAAGGACAAACCCGTGAGCTGCATTGCTGCTTCGAGAGAGCAGGGTTCACACGTAGACAACCGTATGGTCCGAAGAATACTTTAAGACGTGTTCAATGGATAGCTCCCACTTTTGTGGGTGATCCGAGTAAGCCATTTAAGGCTAAGGGTAAAACTCTTTATCGAGTATCGAGGTGATACATGATTTCATATCGGCAGATAATTGAAGCTATTGAACGGGAAGATATGATTGAAGCTCATCGCTTGGTGCGCGAACGTAAAGCGCGAGCAGTTGAGATCAAAACTGATCTTCAGCGTTTGGCTCCTATCATTGCACAACAGGGTGGCGTGCATAGCAAAGAAGTAATTGAGCGGGCTCTTACTCTTGTGGCTCAAGGCCAGGCTAAGGAAGCACAAGCTATTCTGGCCGAACGTATGACTGCTGAGCAAATCCAATTTGGACATCTCTTGATGGAGCTATTGGGTTTTGAAGATGGACAGCCGGATAATATCCCGCAGTCTGTTGATTTAACTGATACCAAGACATTGATCGAACAGGCATTCCAGGGGGAAGCATCAGATGGATGATAAATCGTTTGAGATATTTGTGCGCCAAGATGATTCTTTATCTGATGGCTGGAGCAAACCTCTCACGGCAGAGCAAGCTTCCACCAAAATCAAGACGCTTATTTCTAATAAGCTCAATGGGGCAATCATTGCTATTCCTGTGGATATTATGGCGCAGTTCAAAGACATGCATATCTGTTTTCCTGGGGTAGTATGTTCCGTCGAGAATGATTCCAGCACTTATGCGTTGGACGGCTGGTTCGAGTATATAGAATGCGAAGATGGTGGCACTTGGAAGATCAAGGTCACATGGAGTGGGGATCGGCATAGAAAACGAATCACACTCGAAGAGATCACTGATGACGTGGTGAATGCGCTTACTCGTTTTACAGCTGCTATCAAGATAACTATAGATGGGGTAAAACAGTCCCCACCTATTGAAGAAATCAATAAGAAGATGTGGGGGTTGGTTAGATGTTAGATTTTCCTAAAGATATGCGTATTGACATCACACTCACTGATGGCAGAAAAGCGACGGTCATCAACTTTACACCACTTGACTCACAGATTATGCACGACATAACGCGAGTTGCCTTGGATAGGGCCGAGTTACCACCTTATGAGAATGGTGATCTGGGAATCACATACCTATATCGAAGTAGTCCATTCGACCCTAATACAGCGGGTAGCTTCTCAGATGAATCGGGACACATAACAGTATACATACCAAAAGCATTACGGGGTGAAAATGTGCTTAGCACACTTTATCATGAGATCAGCCACTTCATTGACTGGGTAAATGGGGTGGAATATGATAGTGACATCCCATATGATGAACGCCCTGAAGAGATTCGTGCTCGGCGGTATGCCTCAAAAATGGCTGTGGAGTTTTACTGGGCAAGGAATAAAGATGCTGAGCTTGCTGCTGTTTATAATACGTACTCGGAGGCAGTTTATAACTGGGCATGCACTCCATGGGGATTTGTTGATTGGTTATCTCTTGAGGTAGCCAGGGATGATATGGTATCTGACCTTGCTCGTGACCTCAATTATGCCATTCAACGGGGCGATCAAATACCTACAAATACAAGACGTGCTGCATGGGTTGCCTATCTTGAAGGTCAGAATGCATGTCCTGGAGCTTTTGAAGCTCTGGATAAAGCTTTCGATGAGTGGCGGGCAATAAATAAGCGAGTTTATTCATTTAGGGCACAGACCGGCTGGAATCGAGATTAGCATAAAAAGGTGGAGGTTAGTGAGATGAAAGGCAAAGTACGAATCCCAACCATCGGTGATATGCGTTTCAAGCATTGGGCGAAGGAACTGATGGGTGTTGATACTACCCAAAAGAACGGTTATGCTTTCTTGGGAGAGTTTGTGCCTACGGATCGTCTGGTAGAGGTAGAGCATGGCACATTGTTTTTGCTTTACGGCGAGTCAGGATCACGTAAGTATCCTAAGCCTGTAGTTGCTATGATCCGGGCTGTAAAGCTATTCAAGGATCACGAGGTAACTTTTGAACCGATTTTCCGAGCAGCCGACCTAGACCCGTCATGGGCACTACAGATTCGGGATCAGGTAGCTTATCATATCGGTGTCAATGAGAAGCGTAACAAGATCGAAAAGGTCAATAATGCGTTTATCGTTTACATGGATACAGATGAGGCTCATCGACAGGAGAAAGCTTACGGTATAAGCTATACGTTCTACTACAAGGGTGAGACACATGACTATGTGCAGCTGGATGAAGCTGTCACGGAATTGGGTGAGATGATGCCTACACCATCGTGGTTGAATCCAAGCTATGTTGTTGGCTATTTGTTCAATGATGACGGCACCGAGGTAGCTTTGATCTTGAAGGATCATCCCGAGGATCAAGTAGGTAAGTTGAATGGTATTGGTGGCCGGATTGAGGGACTTGAAGATTCCCAGATGGCTATGATACGTGAGTTTGGTGAAGAGACTGGCATTACTGTAATGGATATGGTTACCAAGGCTACTGAACTTTGGCAGCATACCATTTACCTGCAGGGACCGGAATGGAAAGTGCTCTACTATCGAGCATTTTCAACTGAATTGATTGAACGTCTTAAGGCGAAAACAGATTGGCCTACATCGGAGCCTGTTGTAGTGGTATCAGTGAAAGACTTACCGAAGAATATATTTAGTCATGTCGATTGGACTGTAGCTATCAGTGTAGCTCCGGGAATCAGATTTCCATTCAGGGTTGATGACGGGACAAAAGTAATGGGAGAAGATAATGGCTGAGAATATTAAGCAGTTCGACTACGATCAAATAACGAATACCGCATTTGGATTGATGATTAAGTGCGTGATTGAAGCTACGAACTATGTTGAGAAGTATAAAGAGCAAATGCCTGATGAACAGCTCAATTCTAGTGCTGCATTAGGTAGTGCAGGTGCTGAGTTTGTAGACTTCATGCGATCAGTTGAGGAAGGTGTTAAGCAGTTGCTTGATGAACGGGATAAAGGTTGATTAAATGTTCAACTTTATGCACATGTTGGAACACTTACACCCTGGCATTACTGACTTTGTAAAAGCGGGAATGGTAGAGATATTCACCCGTGAAGAGGTGCATGACTGGCTGCTTTCTATGGCTGCCATAGGTGTTCGAGAGATCAAGTGGTATACCGTAGTCGATCAACCTTATTGTTCCATGAGTGATCTTATGGAATTGGACAACTTTTTGGCAGAACGTCGTCAGTTTGCAGGTGATACTTACACTGACATGCATTTACACTATGAAGCAGCTTTTATGTTCGTTAATGCTGGCCGGGCATCAGGGCTTAGATATACATTAGCCGATTATGGGAGACAGCTCAATGGCACGCGAAAAGCTTACGATACGATGGATATACGCTTCCTATAAAGGAAAGTGTGGTGGCTGTGGCGATTATCTGGAAGAAGGTGATCGTATTGCTTATGACTACGAGACTCGGACTGCATTTTGCCAGGAATGTGGTGAGGATGAAGAACAATGTCAACTTCGAGCGATTGAGCGTGGCAAGCCCTCACTCGATGATCTTGAAAGTAGATTTGAGGAGTAGACAATGAAAGCTATTTGGAAGTTTCCATTGGTTGATCGATGTGGTTTGCAGTTTGTAGCTATGCCTTTAGGAGCAGAAATCTTAACGGTACAAATGCAAGGTACTACTATAACTTTATGGGCTAAGGTTAATACTGAGAATCCCATGGAGTCGGTTCCTATACAAATTGTTGGCACAGGTAACCCATATGATTCTGTTGGAGATTACATTGGTACAGTTCAGCTTGATATGTATGTCTGGCATATCTTCAAAGGTGAGCAGTGAAAGCTTCTCACTACATGTTCTGCATAGCAGATGAGTCCACAAAGCCGGTCAAGTATCTTCGGAAGAATGGAAAGTGGACTGAGCATCCCAGTGAAGCCAAGTGGTATGCCTATGCAGCTTATGCTCACTACTGGATATATGAGCATCCGGGGAAAGAATACAAGGTCTACAAAGTCCCTCGGGATACGAAACTTTGTCCTGTGCAATAAACCTGGTAGAATTACCAGTTCCCATATTATGTAGACTCAGCTATACTAGATGTAGTTGGAGGTGACTATGCCAAGAGTTTGTTACGAAGATCATAACTTTAATGCGAAGTCCAAAGCGATGATTGATCTGGTAAACCAGACGATCTATACCTACAAAGCACAGGGTTATTCGCTTACTTTGCGCCAGGTATACTACCAGATGGTTGCATCTGATTATATACCCAACAATGACAAGGAATACAAGAAGCTGGGCGACCTCATCAACAATGCGCGTTTGGCAGGCTTGATTGACTGGTCAGCTATCGAAGATCGAACACGTAAACTTCGTAGCATAAGTCATTGGGATAGCCCATCAGATTTGATGATAAGTGTCGCTCACCAATATGCTATCGACAAATGGGCCGGACAGGACTATCGGGTTGAGGTTTGGGTTGAAAAAGACGCACTTGTCGATGTTGTTGGCAAAGCATGTAATCGTCTTGATGTGCCATTCTTCTCATGTCGTGGGTATACTTCGGCAACTGAGATGTGGAATGCCGGGCAACGATTGATGAGTTACTGGGTGGAAGAGCAGGCGCAGCCTGTTATCCTGCACCTGGGAGACCATGATCCATCCGGTAAAGATATGAGTCGTGACATTGAGGAGCGTATATCGAAGTTTGCACAGCACGCAGCCGAAGAGGAGCCTTGTTACTTCGGACGCTGGGGCGATAACGGTGATGGCGAATATTGTGATGGCTGGCCGGGTCTCATCTTCGAGCGTATAGCTTTGAATTACGATCAGATCGAGACCTATAATCCTCCACCTAATCCTACCAAGCTGAAAGATACACGATCAGCTGCCTACATGCGTGAGTTTGGAGGCACATGCTGGGAGTTGGACGCTCTCGAACCTGCTGTTCTGGATGATCTCATTACCACAAATATTGAGATGTATCTTGACCAGGAAGAGTGGGATGCTCATAAGCGTAAGCAAGAGGAACAGCGCAGAGACTTAAGCAAATGTTCAAGTAACTGGAATCAGGTTGTTGATTTTCTGCGCACTATTTAGTAAACTTGCAGACCTAAGCTTATTAGGGTAGAATGATGGGTGGAGGCATCAATGAAAGTATGTATACTCGGTGACGTTATGCTGGATGTTTACCGGCATGTGGCACCAAGAAAACTCTCACAAGAAGCTCCGGTTATAGTAGCACAACATGCCTATGACCAGTATATACCAGGTGGGGCAGCTAATGCAGCAGCAAATTGTGCTGCTCTTGGTGCCGAAGCACATCTGATAGGGTATATTGGATACGATAACTCTGCACAGTGGCTTGTTAAAGCTCTCCAGGCAATGAATGTCACCAATGATTGTGTGACCCTCGCCAGTTGGACTACAATTACCAAAGAACGTATTGTCGATGCAGCTACCGGGCATCAATTTGTTCGTATTGATTATGAAGCTGCTGATCCAGTAATGCAGAAATGCGATAGTAGTGTCCTGGTTGATAGGTTGAAAGTAGCTGTGCAAAGCTGTGATTGCCTATTTGTGAGTGATTATGCCAAGGGCACTTGTCGGTGGATTGTTGGTGAGGCTATTGCCCTTTTCAAAGCAGCAGGTAAGTTCGTTATAGTCAATGGAAAGCCGATCAATACAATGCACTATAAGCTGGCTGATGTGGTGACCATGAATAAGCATGAGTGGGCACAGGTCACCAGTAAGGTGTCAGATGTAAAAGCTCTTCAGGGTTATATGAAAAATCTACTGCCAGGCACTACATTGATAATTACCTGCGGGCCAAAACCCACCATCGTATTACGCCCTGATGCCGAGCCGGAAATGTATGCCTGCCGAAAAGTCGATGTAGCTGATGTATCTGGCGCAGGTGATACACTCGCAGCTGTACTCGCAGTTAGAGCAGGTTTGAGTCAAAGAACTATTGAGGAAGCTGTTAAAATAGCTACTGAAGTAGTTCAATATAAAGGAACTGCGGTTCCACAAACGAGGTTACTAGATTGAAAGGTGTATTTATCGACGTAGAGACCGGTGGGCTTGATCCTAATGTTCATGCTCTTACACAGGTGGCAGCTGTAGCGTTTGAAGCAGGTGTCGAAGATGTTCCTGTGTTCATCGAAACTTGCAATATTATTGTGGCTCCTTCAAAGTGGCTTGCTGTCTCAACTGGTGCACTTGATCTTCAGCATCGAACACTAATGGATTTAGTATGTCAGGGAAGTGATGAAGTTGATGTTTACCTGAGACTCACCGGGTTCCTCAATAAGCATATTGGGGATTCAATCAACTGGGTAGGTAATATCTGGGCACAGGATGCAGCATTTGACCACGGTTTCTGCCGAGCACTGGAGAAGCGTGTAGGCAAAGGCAGTAATATGTTCTCAGATCGGTGTGATTGGAACTGCACCAAAAGACTGTGGACATTGTTACGTGGCTTGGGCGTGCACCGAGATGAACGAACAAGTCTACAGAATATCATGCGTCATTATGATCTTCAGGAAGAGCAGACACATGATGGCCTGGATGATGCTATGGTGTCAGTAATGTGCCTGCACCATATGCTCAAAGACCTGGAAGCACTATACACAAGGAGAGATTGATGATAACTATTCTACTTATCTATGTGATCGCCATGTTTATAACATGGCTATATTCGGGTTTCGGCAGTGGACGTGAGTTGTCCGAAGTAAAGGACAAGATAGATCGAGCCGGGGCACCACCCCAGTATATCGTCATCAACTACGTCAACGTATTTTTCCAGGGGTTGTGCTGGCCGGTTTACTGGGCTGTATTCATTGGGATGTGGTATTACAAGCACTATGCTCCGAAACCTGATGTCAACCAGCAGCCAGTCAAGGCTAACTTTGGTGGCCCTACACAGCAGCCTCGTGGAGGGCAGCACTAATGGGGCTTAACATCGGTGATGGTTTCCCGGTGATATATTCGGACTGCCCGTGGGATTACGATAACCCACAAAATCATGATTCCAAGCGTGGTGGAACGCCGTATCCTCCGATGAAAACCGAAGACCTCTGTGATATGGGGACTCTTATACGTAAGGTCGCAGCTCCTAACTGTATACTCTTTCATTGGGCTACAGGTCCGAAGATGAAAGAAGCTATTGCAGTAATGGAAGCCTGGGGCTTTACATATACCACCATCGCATTCAACTGGACCAAACTCAATGCTCGGGGTGAGGTTATAGTTCCCGAAGAGAATATGATAGTGATGAATAACCCGGATAAGAATAACGGTTTTAGACTCACACCAAAAGACATGATTCTCAAGGGTGGGCTCCGTTCCGGGCAGGGTTACTATACGAACCAGAACAGCGAATACGTTTTGTTGGGCAAGCGAGGTAAAACCTCAGAGCTGAGAGTATCGAAAACAGTAAAGCAGCCGCTTTTTATGCCGGATCAGGACGGTTGGCCGCAGTCTGAGCCGGTTGTAACACCGCTTACAGTGCATTCAGCTAAGCCGGAAGAGGTTCGCAGCCGTATCAATGAATTGACAGGTAATGTTCCGGCATTGGAATTGTTTGCACGTCCTCCAGGTAGAGTTCGGGGCTGGATAAAGCTCGGGTATGAAATTGATGAGGAGGACATTCGTACTATGCTGGAACGCCTTATTGATGGCGAGTATAGGAGGCCACCAAAGGATGGGTAAACGAACAAGACCAACACATGTATGCTGGGATTGTGTGGAGATGTCTGGCAAGCCTCAGTTTACCGGCAAGCTTACAGATCAGGACATCACTGAGGGTATTTGTGATCTCTGTAAGAATAAAGCACTCCTGGTGCCGGTTAAAGCCCTGGGTTTCTTTACTGATGAAGAGCTGGCACGAGTTCGATCTGGGATCGATAAGCAGGGGCTTAAACATTGTGACGGCTTAAAGCCTAAGTCGGTTGAGAAGGCTCTAATGATTGTTGAGGGTGTTCTCGGAGAGCAGATGTCCTACTGGACTCGTAAGGTCTGGAAAGGTATTAAGGATGATTTTGAGAAAGGCAAGAAGATACATCAATACGATCTGAACAAACTGATGTTCTGGTTTGCTAAAGATGTTGCCATGCGGAAGGAGAAACCCGATGATATACGAACCGGAGACGAGGAAAGTCCTACTGACGAGCTTCAGTGAAGCCGAAGGAATGCGGGCAGATAATGCCGGAAAAGCAACCTCGGAGCTTAATGATTACTGGCGCACGAAAACATATGTGAAGCCCAAGGACATGCTTGATCCTGAATGGCCTATCTTCCCGCAGCCTTACCAGATGGCACAGAGTCTATTTGGTGGCACCTGGAATGATTATAACAAGGCATTCATTGTTCAGGTGGCACAATGTAACCTTGACTGTTGGTATTGCTTTGTAGATAAGAAACTGCGTAATGGTGATGAATCACTCAGCAAATGGTTTACTTCCTATGAAGTGATGGCTATGTGGAAAAAATCCGGTCTTCCTGTGTGCCGAATATCAGGTGGAGAACCTACCCTGGCTCCAGGCTTTCTGATCGATATGATAACTCACTTTGAGGAACATACATGTGCGGATGCAGGGCTGTTATGGATTGATACAAACCTCTCAACTGGTAAGATATTCCCTTGTGAGTATAGTCAATCTATTGCGGCTCTTGAATATCATCCGAATGTGGCTTTGTCCGGCTGTTTTAAGGGCTTCTCACCCGATGATTGTTCAGCAGCCACCGGAGCCACCCTTAGCTTACTTGATCGACAATTCGAGATGGCACAAGCTGTTATCGAGGAAACTGATCTTGAGATATTCTTCTATGTGCCGGGCATTATCGGAACAAATGATCTTGACCCGAAAAAGACTATCAAGGACTTCTTCAACTGTCTTCGTGAGACTGTTGATGAGCGTGCTCCACTGCGGACATACATTCTGCAGGTAAAGAACTATAATCAAACGCCGGTCGCAGAATGGTTAAACTGGACACATACTCTTGGTGGTGGTATGCCTATCCATGAGTATTGGACTCAGCTCTGTGAAGAAGCTTACTCACCTGAACTTCTCTGGCTGCCAAACAATCAGATTGAGTTCAAAAAGCGAGAGGGATAGTATGCTACTGGAAAATTACTTGAAAGAACTTCGTGTAGAGCTGGATGACGCCGGTTTCCAAGCTATATTGATAAAGCTGCAGGAAGCTATCAATGATGACAAAATGATCTTTCTATGTGGCAATGGTGGCTCTGGGGCGACAGCCAGTCATTTTGCCAATGATCTCGGAAAACTGGTTGCTTTTGAATCTGGTAGAAAAGTCAAAGCGATCAGTCTTACTGCAGATTCAGCAGTCTTGACCACATTCGGCAATGATTGTGGATATGAGACTATATTCCGGGAGCAGCTGCACAACATAGGCCGGGCTGGAGATGTGATGGTAGCATTTTCAGGATCGGGACAATCTGGTAATGTCATCCGAGCGGTAGAAACTTGCAAGCGTGAAGGGATTTATACAATCGGCCTGACAGGAGCAATCAAGTCTTACGATGAGAATATTCTTGCTAATCTAGTAGATTTGCCCTTTGTAGTCCCCTCGCAGTCTATGCAGATTATCGAGGACATTCATCTGATACTTACCCATGCACTATGTATGGGCTTGATAGAAGCGTTGAGGTAGAGTATGAAAATCAATAAAGTGCTTGCTATTACGCTATACAGACGCCAGGATACCCAGTTATTTGAGTGTCTGCGCAAGTGCTATGGGATTGAGGACTATCATATATTCATATCGTGTGACCATAATGACGAGTATCGAGATGCATGTCTTGAAACTCAGGAAGTAGCTCATAGGTTTGCATCTGAGCATGGTATGGGCAAGACTACAATTCTAATCAACAATCCACGTCTTGGCATAGATCGAAACAAGATGTTTCTACTACCTATCGCATTCGAGATGAGCGATTTTGTTGTATTTCTGGAAGACGATACACTTCCATCGTCTGATGCGCTACGTTACTTCGAGTTTTGTGGGCAAAAGTTCCGCACTGATCGAAGCGTGATGTCTGTTTCAGGGTTTAACCGTTACCTTGAATCTGAAACACATGAACGTATTTTACGAGAAGAAGCCTATGCTATAGATCGGGGTATAGGGTTCTGTCCCTGGGGATGGGGCATGTGGAAAGATCGTTATGCTCGTATAATGGGTGACGGTAAAGCTTATGAGGATCGTTGGGGCGTTGAGGTAAATGGTCGGTTCGATTGGTGGTTTACTGAGATGGCAAAGACATCAGAGGAGCCACTTTATAGTATCTACCCAGTATTACCTCGAACCAATCATGTGGGAGCTGATCGAGCTGAGCATACACCAAGCAAAGAATGGCTGATGGAACATGAGTTTGCTCCTTATGGAGCTTGGACACAGGAAATGCAAGACCCGGTTACTGATTTGTGGTATACTAAGTTTTGATTTTTAAGCAAGGAGCATTCTATGAGTCATTTTGAACCTAAAGAGCCATTCGATGGGTATGATCCGAATACTGAATACCCGGAGATGATGGACTTTTGTATCCGGGTTGAATCACTTCAAGCTGCTGCGTTAGGTAAGTGGCTCTATGAAAAGTTTTCTCCTAAGAATGTCATCGATGTAGGATGTGGGCCAGGCATATACTTACTGCCATTTGTTGAGGTAGGATGTAAAGTGCTTGGTATAGATGCATGTCCTACCGGTGGTTCTGTTCTTAAGTCTCAAAGCTTCAAACGTGTTGATTTGCGTTTCCCCTATAAACCTAAAAGTAGATACGATATTGCTATCTGCTTTGAGGTTGCCGAGCATATGGAACGGCACTGGTCAGAGAGGCTGGTAGATACTCTCTCGGATTGTGCTGACATCATTGTATTCTCTGCAGCAACACCAGGACAGGGTGGTACTTATCACATAAATGAGCAGCCTCATGCATTCTGGCTAGATATGTTTAAGGAGCGACACGGGTATGTGGTGCATCCGTGTCAGACAGAGTTCAGAAAGTTCCTTGAGCAGTTTAGACCACAAGAGGCCACAGGCGAAGTAAGTGGTTGGTTACTCAACAACTCATTTATCCTAATGCGGAGTGGCGAATGAGTCAGATCGTATTTGCATGTGGTGCAGGTGGGCCAGATTATCCATGGGCAGACCCCGATGTTGAAGCAGGTATCGGCGGGTCTGAGGAATGTGTAATTCTTCTAGCACGTGAACTGGCAAAGTTGGGCCATGATGTGATGGTCTATAACAACTGTACCGGCAAAAATGGTATCTACAATGGGGTTAAGTATAAGCATTATAGCTATTTCACTGAAGCTGATAACTTCGATCTACTTGTAGCTTGGCGAGACTGGTATCTTTTGATGGGGAAGACAGCCAAACGTAAGTGGCTATGGTGTCATGATATTCCTGTGGCCTGTCATTGCCCATGTTCAGCAGAGATCACCCGTGAAGATTCAGCATTCAATCATATCGATACATTTGTGCTTTTGAATAACTATCATAAGCAGCTCTATATCAATGCTGGTATACCTGACGATATGATTTTTGTGGCTCCTATCGGTGTAGACCCTGAGACATTCGATGTGGAAATAGACCGTGATCCTTACCGAGTGCTTTATTTCAGCCACCCAGATCGAGGTTTAGAGCGTCTACGGTCTGTATGGCCTCAGATACGTCAAGCGGTGCCAGAAGCCACTCTAGCCTCATTCTGGTGGGAAGAACGGCATTGGAAACAACCGGACGAGCGAATAGGTATCTTACCTATGGCTCATCTTGGTTATCGAGATATAGCACGCGAATGTAAACGAGCTGCTGTGCTTGGTTATCCATCAGTTTTTGCTCCAGAGATTAGTCCTGCAACTACAATCAAAGCACAGTTCGGAGGTGCAGTTCCCGTTTGTGTGATTCAAGGTGGAATGGTTGATACTGTAAAGTATGGATTCTACCAGGGAGTCCACCAAGAAAACTTTGCCCGAGAACTAATATATGCCCTTCAACATCAGGATTTGCTTGAAGGCATACGACCACTTATGATGGCCTGGGCCAGAGAAAAATATTCCTGGGCTTCAGTAGCGGCCTTGTGGTCAACTCAGTATAAGGAGGAAATCACATGATCCTGTTTGAGGATGCAAGGCGGGCTGCATTTGGGCGGTCTAGCCTGAACGGAGACAGTTTTACTGTGCTCTACAATGCATGTAAAGCTGTTGAATCTCTACCAGGTATGGTGGTAGAGATTGGTGTTGGAAAGGGTGGCAGTGCGAAGTTTTTGATGCGCTGTCTACCGGGCAAGGAGTTTGATCTCTTTGACCCATGGGCTGAGTGCGATACTGCATACTTACGAGAAGATAACCCAGCCAAGTTCACCACGCAGGGTGTATTCCCGGACGTGCTTGATTGTGACTTTGCTGACAAGCCAACAGCACTCGTTCATGTTGATGTGAACGATGCTGAGACCATCGCAGCAGCCATCGACTTCTATTGGAGTGAGCTGGCTGTTGGTGGCATCATCATGATCCAGGCTTATCCGTGTGTAGCTGAGATAGTATCCCAGCTGCGTGCTAATCCTGGTAACTTCACGCTTGAGGAGATCGGTATTCCAGGCGCGTTAGGGTATGTAAAAATTACTCGAACAGCTGCCGATGACAGCATATTCGATCTGGATACTGATGATGACGAAGAAGAAGAAGACGATGATAAGGAACCGATCACGGCAACTGTTACCAATTTGGATGGCTCCGAATGTGAGCGCGGCGAAGATGGTTTGATTCATGGCGAAGAGCTTGAGGGTGAGACCGAGCCAATATCCGATATGCGTAAGGTAGAGGTTCAGCGGGATGGTGCCTGGGTTAGTGTCGAGTCTCTTCTTGATGTCAAAGAGAACGAGATTTTCCACTTGATGGAACCTGACGGAGATTCTTTCGGAGAGAGCCTGATTGCAACTGGGGATGGTTACCTCAATGAGGAGAACATTCCTAGCATTATGTGTGACGTAGCTTTGCTGCCACGCGAAGAGGGTGACACCACCCCTCTTACTGAGGGTGAGACACCTGACGGTCTGACAGCTGAAGACATCACACCTGATGAGCTTACAGGTTTGGAGGGAGAGGTATCGGAGGAGGTAGCAGCTGATGATGCTGCGGCTGCTACCTCTGAAGAGCCGAAGAAAGTTACTCGTCGTAAGAAAACAGACGAGAGTTAATCAATTCCGAGTAATGCCAGGTTGTCCCGCAGCCTGGCATTACTTTGTCTAAGGGGTGATTTGTGTCTCTGACCAAAAAGTATATCTTATACCTTATCCGCTGGCAGCTTTCCACACCAATTTTAGCTCCATGTATCAAGTATCTTGCTCCAAGTATCGGGCCACTTTATGCCACAGTCATAGCCAACCTCATTGGAGGATTGATTTTCTTTTGGTATGACCTTCATTTCATTTTTCACAAAAAGAAGAAACCAGGTAAATCTACCAGTTGAGATAATAGCTGGGCTGAGGTATACTTATATAGCTGTGGGGTGGTTATTACCCACAAGAAAGGTGCAAGAATGAAGGTATTGCTTAGAACAATGTCGCTTGTGACAGCACTCGTATTGTGCTGCACAGTAGCTTTCGCAGCTACATGGTACGTTAAATGGGATTCGGCCAGTGATGGACCGGGCACCGCATGGGAAACTGCATTCCATACTGTAGGACAGGCAATCACAGCTTCATCGACTGGGGATACGATCCTTGTAGCCGGTCCACATGCTTATGCTGAAGCTCCAGACTTCACCAAACAGCTGACAGTAACAGGAGTCGATAACCCTACTATTAACGCTTCGTCCAGTAGTTACGGGGTAGTGATTAGTGCGGCAACTACCTTCCAGGGTTTTACTGTGTCTGGTGGGCACATGCAGGCAATAAGTATTAAGAATGCTGCCACAGGTTCGATGATTAAGAACTGTGTGGTGAACGTCTATACCTACGGCAAAGGCATTTGTGTTGGATACGATTCTTTGTCTGCATCGGCCTCTGCACGAATAGACAATAACATCATCACTGGTGGTTCCTGGAAGTCCGAGGGAATCTTCGGGTGCATCATATCTTACGGTGGAAACTCGATCATAACGAGTAATCTTATCAAGAATGGTGCTCTGGGCATATACCTTTATGGGAGTGGTTCACCCTCGATTTACAATAACACAATCGTAGGTTGTAACAATGTGCCTCTTGGATCAAATCCTCCGGTTACCAAGGGTGGTGGCATATACATCACCCACTACAGCTGGCCGCTAATTGAAAACAATATCTTTGCAAATAACAATGCCGATTATGGTGGAGCTTATTACATAGATCGAACTGGTGGTGGTTCTGTCCAAGACATGGGATGGAATACATTCTATGGCAACACATCTAATGTGGCAGGTTACATCTATTATCCGACACAGGAAAACTTCGGCACGATTGGTGTTGATGGAAACAATGAGGATAATCCACTTTTCGTAGGTAGCACAGACTTCAGACTACAATCAACCTCACCTTGTATCGGTAATGGTAACAATGACTATGCCGGTGGAGCGTGCAGTTGGAAAGATGTTGCCGGTCTGCCGAGAGTACTTCCTACCGGTGGTGTAGTTGATCGTGGTTGCTATGAGGGAGCTTCAGTCCTCACAAATACTCGGATAGTAGGAGATTGGGTTGAACTTCGTGGGAAACCTGTAACTGGCAACTTCGGCGATATGTTTTACATTGAAGAGCCATCTCGGGTATATGGTGTTAAAGTCGCAGCGACCAGCACAGCAGTTGCCGGTGATCTCGCAGTGATTGATGGGCAGTATGCTATGGTTGCAAATGAACTGACTCTGCAGCCATCGGCTATTGCTATCACAGCTGGAAGTGCGACCAACATTCCTGCACCGTTCGGTATGAATAACAAAGCTCTGGGAGGCATAAATGTTGGTCTTCTGGTGCGCGTATGGGGTAAGGTGACCAGTGCTGCCTCTGGTGTTTATACGATTGATGATGGTTCCGGGGTTGATACTACTGTTCTATGGTCTGGCACTTCTTACAGTGTAGATGATTTCATCGTGGTTACGGGCGTGAGCTGCTATGGATGTGTGCGGGCTACCGGCATAGAGTATATTACAACTTTCGGTGGACAGCAGCTTATGAGCATGTCTGTAAGTAGTCTCAGTTCAGCACGTGTAGCGTCTGTTCGAGTAAATAGAACTGACCAGAAACTTCAGGGTTTGCTCAACTGGCGTGCCTTTGTAGTTGAACAATTGGCTAAGATCGATGGTAATAGTGCTTCCGAGCAGAATTGGCGAGATTTGTGGACCATGATGCTCGATTCTATTGACAAACAGATCGCAGAACTCGAATAACCTGGTATTCTTACCAGTTGCATAGTGTATATGGCTTAGAGTATACTAAAAATGTCTCCTTGGTAAATACAAGGCGGCGAGTGCGTAGTCTTTTCATCTGCTCAAGGTGCTACTGTGTGGCCGGATAGCGTATTACTTGGGCAGATGAGCCTTTTTAAGGAGAGCAATTTGAGAGCCATTTTTCTGGATCGTGACGGGGTTCTTAACCTGGAACAGACAGGAATCTACGTAAACTCCCCAGATCAGCTGCTTGTATTTGATTTTGCTGCACCAGCCCTCGCCACACTTCGTTTGATCGGTTACAAATGTTTCCTAATTACAAACCAAGCTGGTGTGGGTATGGGCTTTCTAACCGAAGATAGATTATCTGCTATTCACGAAAAGCTTTGCCAGAATGTTGGTGAGCTGAGTGGGATATATACCTGTATGCATGCCAAAGATATAGGCTGTGACTGTCGAAAACCAAAACCTGGTTTGTTGCTTCAGGCAGCAATGGAGCATGGTATCGATCTTGGTGAAAGTTACTTCGTAGGAGATCGGCCATCAGATATAGAAGCAGCTTACCATGCAAGTTGTGTATCAGTAGCAGTCAAGTCTGGTTTTCTGGATGATGCTGCTATAGAACGTCTTGAATATAAGCCAGATATGGTTTTCAATGATGTGCTGGCTTTTGCTAATTATTTAGCTTTTGGGGGTAAAATGGCTTCGACGGGGAGTTGAACGAGATCGATAGCGAGCAGAGGTTGGTCGGTTGGCCTCTATAAAAGCCGTCCAAACAGTAAATGCGAACACTGATAACAGTGGCGTAAGCCAGAGCATCGTAGACCAGATCAATGCGAGAGATCGCGTTGGCTCCGAGGAAATGCTGCTCGCGGCCTAACGGCCAGGCTGTCGATGGGTATAAGTCCTCGTAATCCCACCGGCTCAAACTACGAGGAGTCTTTGAGGGCTAGGGGCTCTCCCGAGTTAGGCTCTCATCGTTCTAGTAACACTTGGGGGAATTGATGCCGTAGGCGGGCTACCGGCCATTAAGCGGGGAAGGAAACTGGTAGATACGCTCGTAGAAGTCGAAGTAGTTACTTTTCGGACATGGGTTCGATTCCCATTACCTCCACCAAATGTGGGCGAATGTAGCTCAGAGGTTAGAGCACTGGGTTGTTGCTCCAGAGGTCGCGGGTTCAATCCCCGCCATTTGCCCTACCCTAAACAAGAGAGGTGATTCAAATGCCGGGTTGTCCGATTGATCCGAACAATCCACCTGAGATGACCACGCAGTTTGTGGTCAAACAGGCGACGGACGCTGGAGAGGCTACTGTATTTTCCAGCCATAGCAAACAAGATGCAGATAATTTTGCTGCATCAGTTGCCGGTCGTGTGGAAGAAGTCGAGATTCCCGCTGACCAGGCAATTATTGATACCTTAGAGGAGGCTGTTCAGTAAAATGCCAAATATCAAGTTTATCGTAGCAGAGGGAGCGAAATTACCTGAGTATGCACACGGGGATGATTCCGGGGCAGATTTGTTCTCGAATGAGAATGTAGTCATATGTGCTGGTGAAACCCAGATGGTAGACACAGGACTTCGTATTGAACTCCCACCGGGATTTGAGGCACAAGTACGTTCCAAGTCGGGCTTGGCCTGTAAGAATATGGTTCATGTGCTCAATTCTCCAGGAACTATCGATTGTGGTTATCGCGGGCCGGTCAAAGTTATCTTGCATAACGCTGGCCGAGAGGCGTTCACAATCACACGTGGTATGAAGATTGCACAGATGGTTGTAGCTCCATATATGCAAGCTACATTCACAGCCGTTGATGAACTTTCTGATACCGCACGTGGCGAAAAAGGGTTCGGAGGCACAGGACAATGACAGACAAACTGCCCTGCACAGGACGTATTTCATTGGCCTCAGAGAAGATTGTAGACATCTTCAATCTGAAATCTGAAGACCTGAATGTCTGGGATATAGCATGGGCTTTGTCTCAGATCAATCGCTACAATGGCTGCACGCCTATCCCATTTGATGTGCTAAGCCATACAGGGTTGGTCTATGCACTGTATATGGCTGAACACACTACGCCTGAATCGCGTAATCCCTCAACAATCCTGGCCTTGCTGCTTCATGATGCTGCTGAAGCCTTTATAGGCGACATACCAGTATCGTTGAAAACTCTGGATCAGATGGCTTGGCTATGTGAGCTTGAAGATGAACTACTCCAAGTGATCTTTAACAGATTCGGGCTTGACTGGCAGTCGATTGACTGGGAAACCATCAGTCGTTATGACAACATGGCTGGCAATGTAGAAGTGCATTGGCTTAAGCCAAAAACAAAATCAGATGAGTATTTTACCAAAGTGCAGGTAGAGATGCCCTTTGCCTATAAACCACTCAGTAAAGCTCGTCCGATTGAGTGGGTGAAGCTGGTTTATGCCGGTGCCCAACATTTTCACGTAGTAGACATGGACGCATTGTTTGCTACTCCTCCATTGCTGGAGCCATATATCGACACGGCTGAGCTGCCAAGTGTATCTTCGACTCAAACTGTAGTCGAGGGAGATGCTTCATTTCCCGCACTTCGGGACAGCTCGGACGTAGATAACATGAGAGTCTAAAATGCAGTTGCGTATCATCATTCAGCTTAATAAAGCGACATTGCAGAAAAATGTCATTATAACTCGTGACATGCTTGCCCCGGTCGAGGATTTTCTAATTGCATGGCCGGAGTCTACTGTCTATGACAGTGTTGTCTTGCTTCTGGCGATGGGTGATGATACAATACTTGAGGGACTTTTCGATACTGAACTACGTTCAGAGCTTGATCCCCTTGTTGATAAAGAAGTACTTATATCACCGGAAGTGGAGGCTCGTTGTAGGGCTCTCCTGGAAGGAGTCTAACCCATGCTATATCCCACTGTTGTAGCCAAACTGGAACAGTATATGTTGTCGTGTGATCCCGCTGCTCTCGATGACATAGTGGCTACCATCCAATCGGAGAAAAATGATCCATCCATACAGGATACCATCATGCGGATTCCGATGATCTCAGCGGATTTTAACCGTGCCAGTCAATCGACAGGCTATGTCAAACTCAACCTCGAAGCTGTTGATTATGACAAGTCTATCATCGAGGACAAAATGATTCGAGTCTTTTGTGCTGATGCGGGCGCGGTCCCCACCCATATCTGCATGGTCGCCAATGTGGACGACGAGTTTGTTAAGCTGATACCCGCTTTGGATATTGGCGAACCTCAACAAGCATAATGTTGACATTCACAGTGCCTAACACCACCACTACCAAACCTATCGAGGTAGGTGGTGGTGTTAGAATTAGAGTTGATGGCACACACTACATGATGATGTGTGAAGTCGTTGCTCTCGATGAGTCTGGACAAGACGACTATCCAATCAAAGTAAAAGGGATCGGCTTTGAAGGATGGATCAAGTTAGACTGGGTTACAGACGCCCTGGATAAAGCTGCCTATGCCCTCGAACGCGCAATAAATGTAATTGGGAATACATAGGTCTCACTTGACCAAAGAAGAACTACGCAGAAGACAGTGTGGTTCTAAGGTCAAGTATCCGACTCGTGCTGCTGCACGAAAAGCAAAGAAGGCATTTGAGGGTAGAAACAGGGGAGCAAAAATGAGTGCCTACTGCTGTCAGTGGTGTGGCTATTATCATATTGGGCATAAAAATCCAAGATACGAGGTGTGAAAATGTCAGTTGCAGTCCCAAAAGGACGTAAACAGGTTATCGCTACGTTCGGGAATCCCGAGCTAAAAGGTGAATTGAATCCTACGTGGGAGTCAAAAAACCTTGTCTATATGGACTTACCGTACAAAATGCGGTATGCTTACGATCCAACAAAACCGATTACTCGCTGTCGAGTGCATCGGTTGATTGCTGAACCGCTCGAAGGCGCATTCCAGGAAATCTGGGATACAGCACGCTTCGAGATGAAAAAGAAGTATGGTTTTAATCGTAAAACTGCAGATGGTAAGCCGGATTCAGCATTCTACGATACGAAGACCCTGGAGTATCTTGCGTCTCTTGGTCTTGACCTCTTCGGAGGCACTTTTGTCTATCGCCCAAAGACAGGTTACACGACTCTATCGATGCATGCTTTTGGTATCGCCATCGACATTGATCCATCGCATAATGTTCAGGGCACCAAAGGACGCATGCCGAGTTGGGTGGTCAAGATTTTCAAGAAATGGGGCTTTACCTGGGGTGGCACATGGGCAAAGCGAGATGATATGCACTTCCAATATGCTACTGGCTGCTGAACTGGTAATTATACCAGTAGACACTTATAGCTCAGGCACAGTATAATGGAGGCAGGAATAAGGAGGTAGTTATGGCTGAATCATCTAATGCAGAATTAGTTCCTGATGCACTGCCGAGCGATGAAGTTCTTACAATGGAAGCTGAGGCGCAGACTGAGGAGATCATAGTTGTCGATGAAGACTCTATGATGCTCATTAACACGCAAACCGGTCAAGTTGTAGGGACAGCAGAGACACCACCTGAAGGTGTTGAAGACATAAAGCTGGCCGAGTGGATCGGTGAAAAGCGAACCTGGCATAAAGGTAGAATTGCCGGGCTTGAAGCTGAGAAACAGAAATGGGTGGATACTATAAATGCTCGTTTCGATACTCAGATCAAGCGACACAAAGACTCACTGGTGTGGTATGATACCACTTATCATGATTTTCTATTCAAGCTGGCTAAGAAGATCATTGGTAATGGTAAAAAGCGATCAGCAGCGGTTGGTTTATTATTGCTGAAGCTCAGTAAGACACGACCGAGTACCACAGTCCTCGATCAAGACAAGGCGATTGCATGGCTGACAAAAGCCGGACTCTCTGAGGCAATAAAGACCACACAATCTATCCTGGTATCGATGCTTCCAGATGAACTGAAAGCTCGATTGACTCGTGAGAGTAACCAGGAAAAAACTGGACTGGCTTTTAATCCAGGTGGTGACGATCAACTGAAAATTGAATAGTGTTTCCGGGTAGTCTAATCGGCAGGACAGTGGCCTTTGGAGTCACGAATCGCGGTTCAAATCCGTGCCCGGAAGCCAGAACAGGGATGGCCGTGATTATAGTTGAAACGCCTTTGCGTATCAGTTTTGCCGGTGGTGGCACCGACTTCAAAGATTATTATGAGACCAGCCATGGTAGTGTAGTTTCTACTGCAATAGATAAGTATGTGCAGGTCATTATCAAGAAGCGGTTTGATGCGCTTATCCGAGTAGGCTACTCACGGACTGAAATGGTTGCATCTGTAGATGAGGTGCAGCATGATCTTGTGCGAGAGTCTATGCGCCTGGTTGGAGTGAGACAGGGTGTAGAGATCGCCACAATGTCTGACGTTCCGTCTGAGGGATCGGGGCTTGGTTCCTCAAGCACGGTAACTGTTGGTTTACTTCATGCTTTGCACGCCTACAAAGGGGAAACTGTTACAGCCGGACAGTTAGCCCAAGAAGCCTGCCATATCGAACTCGATGTGCTGCATCGGCCTATAGGCAAACAAGATCAGTATATCGCTGCATATGGCGGGCTTTGTCATTTTACATTCAAGGCTGATGGTTCTGTTCTCGTTGATTCAATCAAAATTGGAGAGCGAACCCAGATGTATTTGAATGAGAGCTTGATGCTTTTCTACACAGGAATTACACGAAAATCGTCTACAGTGCTTGAGGAACAGACAAGTAATATCTACAAACGGATACCTATACTGGATGCTATGCGAGATCAGAGTGATCTACTCGCAGCAAAATTAAAGGTATTTGATCGAGTTGATCTTGGTGCAGTATTACAGGAAAACTGGGATCATAAAAAGCGTCTTGCCAGCAACATATCGAATGCAAGCATAGATGATTTCTATAAACGTGCTTTGGATGCTGGAGCCAGCGGATGTAAAATTGCTGGAGCTGGTGGTGGGGGTTTTCTACTGGTCTGTGTATCACCTAAACGGCGAAATGCAGTGCGTAGAGCTTTGCATGATCTACGAGAATTACCTATCACACTGGCCTGTGATGGTTCAAAAATCATACTCAATACAAGGAGATAACTAACTATGAACATTATCCAACCAAGCTACGAAATCATCAATCCTCAATCGCGTGATGAAGGTATTGCGATGGTTCAGCTTATGGAACGAGCCGGACGCACTTGTTACAAGTCGGAGGCGAAGATTACTGCCGATTCAGCAGGACAGTTTGTAACGATGCTGAGAGATCGGCAGCATGAGGCTATGCTGGAGTTTGGATTCATTGTGGTTAAGTTCGTCACTGATCGCGGGATCACACATGAGATGGTCCGGCATCGTCTATGCTCATTCGCGCAGGAAAGCACACGCTGGTGTGACTATGGAGGCATGGGTATTCAGGTTCTCTTGCCTGGAGATATTCGTGCCGATTATGAAGCTGGCACCGAAAAGGGTATCAAAGCTTATGAAATCTGGCTCCGAGCAATGGAGCAGGATCAGGTCAATTATGATGAGCTGCGTGATCTGGGTTATAAGCCCGAAACCGCACGTTCAGTCTTACCTACCTGTTTGAAAACAGAAATTGTCATTGGAGCCAATACCCGCGAATGGAGACACATCTTCAAAATGCGAACACCGGTTACAGCTCACCCGGACATGAGGCGTCTTATGCGGCCTCTCCTGTCCGATATGCAAGCTCTTGTACCGGTACTCTATGATGACATCATCATTAAGGAGTGATCGTGTGACAAAGGTTCCTGATGGCCTCAAAAGTCAGGGTTACCCGGCGTTGAAGCGCAACTATAAAATGTTTCAACGTCGGGTTTATGACGCTCTGGCAGATTTGACTCCCACAAAGTTCCAGTTTTTGATGCACTGCCGTAAGGATCGCATGAGTTTTAACTGGGAAGGCATTGATGCTGCCACCTTTAGATTTATCGGTGATGTGCTGGTAGAGCTGCTTGATGATAAGAAGTTGCTGGTCACCGAACACGATGTTATTATCAGTTTCAATAGATTCCGTGAGCTGATCTGGAAGCATGAATGTGTGCGCCAGGGGATGCTTCGTGAAGTTCCCAATGCGGATGGTTCTGTGGATTATGAACTTGTAAATGAGGAGCCAGCTGCCAAGATCGATGACGATGTTATTTATCGAAAAGTTCGTAAGCGGCATTTTGCTCGAATCAAACAGGTAATTATACCAGATGACAAGCATGAATGAAGTGAGCTATAATGTATAAAGTTGACTGAATGCTCAGAAAGGATCGCCTTTGACAATGCTTACTGTAAATGATTTTTTTGAACCGGAATCTGGGATCATTGCATCAGTTATGCCCGAGTTTATACCACGTAAAGGGCAGGCTGATTTAAGCAATTTGATTTTGGATGCTTATGAGAAAAGGCATCCTGTTATAGTTGAAGCACCTACTGGCTATGGTAAGAGCTTTGCTGTACTCGTCCCTTCGATTATTAAGGTGTTGAACAGTGGAGGTCGCGTTATTATCTCCACTGAAACATTGGCTCTTCAAGACCAGTATTACTACAAAGATATACCCATGCTTCAACAGGCATGTGAGAATAAGGGTATCAAGTTCACGTATGAAGTGGCAAAGGGTCGAGGTAACTATATATGCCGTCATAAGTTGAGTGAAGAGACGGCTTTGGATACCGATTCTCGTTTGATAAAATGGGCTGCAGACCAACAGCCTGCTTTCTTTGAAGAAGGTCAATGGCTGTATGATACCGGAGACATCAGTAGTGTTCCATTCGAGTTCGACATCAAAGAATGGAAGCAGTTTGTCGGAGCCGATGAAGAGTGTGGCAAACGTGCATGTCCATTCTATGGGATGGGTAAGAAAGGTAGTGATTGTTTTGCCCATGAAGCTGCGAGTAGATTTCAGCATGCACAGATCGTGATAACAAATCACACGCTGTTATTGCTGGACGCACAAATCGGTCTTGGCACTTTGCTTGGGGAGTTTGACTTACTGATTATCGATGAAGGACACAGCTTGGCTGAACGTGCTCAAAATGCCTGGGGCATTATACTTAAACCTACCACAGTATCCCGCACAATGCACTACTGTAATCGTATGTTGAAAGAATTGGGAATAGAGCAATTTATCAAGGTGAACCAGTATAAAGTGCTGGAGCAGGATATATTCTCACCATTCTTTTCTGTGGTCGAGCAAAGCACCAAGATGGATCAAATCAGTGATGAGGTCAAGGGCAAATCAAAGGACGCTTCAGCTGTTATTCGAGACATTCTTAAAGCAGACTTCAGGCGTGTAGATAGTAGGATCAATGAGCCCGAGGGATCGAAGCGCACACAAGCTCTCAACGATATAAAAGAGAAGATTTCTAAGCTTATTCATGCTGTTTCCGCAGTGTATGGTGACAAGGTAAGTGAGGAAGTAGCTGATAACTGGCTTTCGTTTGTTGAGAATACCCAAACTGATAAGAGCAAACAACCTCGAATCATTCTCAACTTAAAACCTGTCGATGTCGCTCCTCTGCTTAAAGCCAGAATCCATGATGTGATCTATTGCACCATTATTATGTCAGCTACAATGCGACTGAACGAGGGTGGCTTTGGCTTTATGAAGCGTGAGTTAGGTATGCCGGAGACAACAGTCAACTTTGTTGGAGATACACCGTTCGACTTTGAAAAACAAGTTGTAGGCTATTTTCCGACTCATCTTCCTGACAATAATAGTCGGGACTATATACCAGCTCTCACCGATGAAGTTGTGAAGCTTATTGACTACTGGAAAGGGCGCACAATGATTCTGTTTACCAACGTATCGCACATGCGCCAAGTCTACAATGCGGTAGCCAATAGGGTGCCATATCGCTGCTATATCCAGGGCCAAATGCAGAAGCGTGTGCTTACCGAGCAGTTCAGTAAGGAAACTCAATCGTGTTTGTTTGCTACTCGCAGCTTCTTTACTGGTGTCGATATTCCAGGTGAGACACTTAGCTGTGTGGCTCTGGTAAAAGCTCCATTTAGGGTGCCCACGGAGCCTATGTTCAAGGCCAAATGTGATCTTCTTGATAAGCATGGCTTGAACTCATTCGTCAACTATTCTATGCCTCTGATGTTATTTGACATCAGACAAAGCTTTGGACGGTTGATCCGTAAAACAAGTGATACTGGTATGTTTGCTCTGCTGGATAGTAAAGCTATGAAGATGAGCTATGGAGCCAGTATCCGAAAGGCGTTACCACGTATACAGGAAGTAAGACAACTCGGAAGTGCACCGATGGCACCACGAGTAGAGAAAAAACGAGTTTCAACAGCTTTGCTTGAGTTAGATTAGTTCTTGGGGTATAATGTGACTATGCTACAGTCTTCTTTTTACAATCGAGTAGGTGGGGTAATTGGGCCAGATGCATGCGAGCAGTTGGCTCTACAAGTTAATAATGTGCCAAAGGATGGAGTTATTCTCGATTTAGAGTGTGGTGAAGGTCGCTCTACATTGAGCATGGCTTTTGCATTGAATGAAGATCATGGAAATGTAAAGATCATAGCTGTAGATACCCATGTTACTGATCTACGTTCTTCCACACCCTATGAAGATGGCACTATCATGAAGTTTCTTAAACATCTTCAGCACTACAAGGTTATGTCTCGGGTAATTCCAATGTTGATGCCCACCAGTAGTGTATTACAGGTGCTCAACAAACGATGTGCCAATCTTGTAGTAGTCAATCATCGAGATAACATAGTGTCAACCTACTGCAATCTTGCTATAGCTCTTAATGCGATACGTAGAAATGGACGTATAGCTGTATGTTATCCCAGCAGAAATAATGAGCTGGAACAGAAAATAACATCATACATGGAAACATTTTACTTTACTCTAATAGTTAGCCGATCTGGAATTATGATATACGAATGCTCCAAGAAAGGAGGCTAAACCTATGTGGGAAACAGTAATAAGTTTGGTGCAGGGATGGCTCAAGCCTGAGTATCTTTTGATTCTCGGTGTGCTTGGCCCGGCTGTAAAAACGATCTTGCCAATAGTCCGATATTTCATTCCGTCGAGTTGGTTTGACTCTAAGGGTAAAACCTCTCTCTGGCTGGCATTTGGACTATCTATGATCGCTACATTCGTGTACAAAGGCGTCCAGCAAATAGGCACATGGGCCTGGGCTGATGTCCTGATGACTGTTGGTGTAGGATTCCTTGTTGGTTGCAGCTCTGTTGGTTATAACGTGACCGTGCAGGCTGTGAAAGGCAATGATGTAAACATCAAGAAAACGAGCTGAGGATGCGCCAAGGAACCTTGCCATTATGGATGGGCAGCGGAGTTACTTACACAGAGGCTCAAGCTTTCTGTGCAAAGCAATATGCCGCACAGGGCAAGACACTTATCGAAGAAGTAAAGCAGCACCTTGATTCTTTGAACGATGCCGAGATCGATTCTGTAAGAGTGCTGCGTAGACTGAACGAGCTATCAATTGAGCTGTCTACGTTTAACTTGGAATGGGATGAGTTTTCACTTGCAGTATTTGAAACCATTGTTTTTCCACATAGTCAAACGTGGACAGCTCGTTATTTAAGACTGGCTTTCAACCGAACCATAAAACGATTGGAGAAGATAGTATGATGAATCAACCACCCATAGACCCGGATGATGGGCTTATTATCGAGGTATCTATACCCTCAAATACAGCCATATTTTACCTGGAAGCAGCTCTAAAATATGGTCTGAATGAGATGACTCGTAGTGGACAATTCATGCGTCTTGTAGGTGCCTATGAAGTCTGCACCAATATGGACGAAGCTGAAGAATCACTGAAGTCACTCATAAACTGTGTCACAGAGGCCAAGCAACATATCATAATGGCTCAATCGAGGTCCGCTTCCCAAGAAGCTCCAACTGATGATGGAGAGATTCCAGGGATCGCATTTGCTAAATCTGATTCAGCTGGACTTTCTGACGATGAAGAAGATGACGATGATGGCTCTTCTTCGGGCAAATCGGACAAAAGGTCTCCACTAAGTTGATGTTCAGCAATCTCGCCATCAAGAGCATGCATTAACTCTTCCAGACGATCTTCAGTCAGATTATTTATTCGTTGATCTACAGAGTCAAGCAGATCGACTTCAGCATTCTCGTTTTGAGCTGTTTGACTCTTATCATATTCCAAGCCAAGCAACTTAACTCTACGATCCAAAGCGTTGAGTTTTAGAGTGAGAAGTCTATTATTATCTCCTGGGCCTATTAACTGGTCATCGATTTGTTGTATAAGCCGGTCAAGGCTGGCTATAAGGCGTCCACGTTCCAGCTCACGGTCATCCATAGTGAGAGGCTTGCCCATTTGTCGCCAGTCACTTTTAAGCTCCTCAATTTCACTTGCAACCAGGTCACGACTGATCCCGAGTAGTGATGCTATCTGATCTACCGGGAGTCGATATATAAGGTGTAGATGCTCTACCTTTGTGCGTACCGGCAGATTCACACGCAAGCCATAGCAACGAAACAGTTCATCTTCAGGATTCGCCAGCATAGGAGCCAGCTCATCGTCCTCATGACAAGCTGGCATTTGATCTGGGCAATCATCATCTAAACCAGCGGGCAAGATCGGTTTATCGCGTCTCATTCTTCTTCCTCAAACTTCGGTTCTATTATGCTCCATTGATGGGTATTAACTCCAAACTGTGAGCGCACACGTGCCAGGTCGATTTTGACACACATCTCTTGGATTATAGGATGGTCAGTAGGAAATCCCAACACTGGGCTATTACCACTATTGGCACAGTCTTTCAACAGGTTTCGGAAAGCAATATCATTCATCAATGCAGCTGATCCGGCTGAAGTTAAATAAGATCGAATCTCAGACCTCCATCGGTTTATATCGAAGTAAGCTTTTTCACGATCTACAAGATCAAGCACAAATACGCTTCCCTGCAGTGATGTATTCCTACGTGTGTTCATAATGATAGCAGAATCAGTAGCACGGAACAATTCATGCAGAGCAGATGATCCATAAGTAAGTTTACGTGCATCAGGATCAGCAGCAAAAATGACACTAATAAAGCGGTCTTTACGAAGTGGGAACTCTAAGCCATACTCTTTGTAGATAAAGTACAGAACGTACAGACCGTACAGAATAGCGGAGAATCCCCATCGTTTACGCTCAGTAACATCAGTCGAGCATTCAGCTTCGATCTTGTCGATACACTGTTCCATGATTCGCTTACAACGGTCAAGGTTATTGATAGTCCACTGAAGTATGATGGTTCCAAGCCATCCATCATGATCGCGTGAATGTAGCCAGCGCATTCTACGAGCCATAGCTACACGATCTTCACCTTCCAGTGCTTTGATCTTGTATAGCCAATCGTGATTTATCGTTATGGAGAATATACGTTGGACGGCTGCATCTTCAGTTAAGGGATGCTCACCCGCGATACACATTGGGGCTTGAAATTGATCTGTGCAGACAGAGCGATCACTGCGCCCTGAACTACCACTGAGTCCATCCCATACCGAACGAATTACACCCAGGAATTGTCCACCTTTAGATTTGCCATCATCTGGCCGTGGATTATCCCTGAAGTCATCAATAATGAGTGGGTATAGATTATTCGATGTTAGATGGCTATGCATGGCGAAGATGGTTGTTCGCTCATATGCTTTACCAATCTCGCAGCCATAATGAGGCCCAAGCATCTTAAACAAATGGCTTTTACCGGAACCAGCCAGACCATAAACAACGAGTACAGGATAACCCTCAACACGCTTCCTGAAAAATGCTGACATTGGACACCCGGCAAACCATGCCAGAGTAGGCCATATAAAGTGTGGCTCATGATACTGACTATAGTATTCTCCGAATGTCTGAAGATACTCCTTGATGTCCTGCTCTTCAAGCTCTAAACGTGGGTTAGGTAAAGCTGTATCTGTGCCACTGCCTGTCCATATATATTGCTCACTGGGCTGATCTGGTAGTAACAATACAGGTTTCTTTTTATGAACATCTAACCAGCCATAGTATGTAGACTCATGGATTTCTGTTTCAGGACAATGCTCAGCTAACCATGCAATATACTGGGGCCAAGCTTTGGGTTGAAACACAGATATACCCGTAGGCATATGATTGATACGTGCAAAAGCTTTCGGATCGATATGTCCGGCAGGAGTGATCTCAACACGTTTTACCGGCTGTCCAGCTATTACTATGTCAGCCAGCCAGACAACATCATTCGTGTGGGCTTTGTGCAATTTACCAACTATATGCACTACAAAGTTGGAAAAACAAGTATGTTGGGCATTGGTTAAGTGAGTAAAAGTGCCTTTTTCAAAGAATGGATCATCACCAACATCAGTCAAACTACCTTTAATTGGATCATAATTTTCCGGCTTAAAATCGATGCCCATTTTTGAGCAGTAAGCCTTCTTCATTCTGACCCAATAATCAACTATAGCCTCAGCATCAGGAGCTAAAGCAGCATAATTTGAGCGTAAACTTCTGAGCTTAGTAAGGTCTTGCTCATCGTAGGTGGTATCTACTTCTGTATCACGAAACTGGTCATCACTGAGTAAGTTAGCAAGTTCCTTAAATACATTCTTACAAGCTTCTCGATTGATGCCTCCCTTACGTATTGTGCCAGCTAGATCGAGCATCATATAATGCCGTGAGCCTTCAGCCCAATCTTCTGAACCCTGGAATAGACACAACAATGCAAAGACTATGGATTTTGGAGCTGTGTTTTCGTTGACATGCTCAAACATTTTTTTGAGCTGTTTCATTGAATAGGTCGGAGGCTCTTTACCATCACGCTTGTTATAATGCGTGTTTACTTGGAAATAAGTGCTGTACTCAGGCTTTACGTTAAAGGTGCCTGGTATACGCATGAGACGTGAATGTGAGCACACTTCCATGTCAGCTCCATAATACATTGCAAGCTGACATAGTAGTGGAATAATGTGTTCTGCATACCGTTTCGGGTCTTTATCTACCTTAAACGGTGTATCAAGCTTATAGTAACCCTGAAGACCATCCTTACTGGATTCTACCCATACCGAAGCAGCATCTACACTTTTCATGTCAGCCAAAAATGCTTTGCCTGGCACTTGAATGTACTTAAAGAGATCAACGTCGAACCAGAGTGCAGGTATGTCTAAGATGTTTGTTTGTTTGCGCTTACCTTCACGAGTGTCTGTAGTACCGGTGGAAAAGTACATATTATACTTATGGCTGTGGACTCGCCACCACTCGGTATACAATTTTTCCGGGGCCGAATATGCATGCGAAATCATTGGCCCATCTTTTTTCTTTGTTTGGGCGGGTGCGCCTTCTACTTCATCAGCTTCGCAATCTGTCTCTGTTAATGTTTCTCCTGGCTTACTTTTCGATGTAGTTATGTATCCGTTCGGAGAGTCCCCAAAAAGAAAGCGCAAAAACGTAATGGCTTTCTCGGCATCGGTTGTTAAAGTTGCCATGTATTGGTTGACCTCACTCCTTTGGGTAATTGATATTATAGCTCACTCATAAATGTTTGTGGAGTCTTTTTTAGACCGATCTCGAAAAACTGGTAGTTGTACTAGGCTTGCCACTACTATTATGCGGTATAATGGATATGCGATGAGAAGACCTCCATGGTGGGCAGCCCAAAAAGAAGCCTATAAACGAGCAAAGACTCTTATACATGATGGTATCCCGCTCCTTATGGAAATGGGGACCGGCAAAACACGCATAGCAGTGCAACTACTTGAGTATCTATTTAAGTATTATGATGTGCGGCTAGTCTATGTAGTAGCTCCATTAGCTGCCATGCATGTATGGGTAGAGAACTGGCACGAATGGGCTAAGACTCCAGTAGCCTTTATCGATTTACATGATACTGGTAGTGAGGGTATCAGAGAAGCAGTGCGTTTGTCAAAACAAGGCTCACCGGTCATCTGTTTGGTCAATTATGAGACTGCTTGGTTCCTGGGTAAAAAGCGGGTCAAGGTTAAATTAGACGGTAAAACACGAACTCGTTTGAAGCATGTAGATACTACGATGGGCGACATCAAATGGGATATGGGTATTCTCGATGAGTCCACGGCTATCAAACATCCTGGCTCTAAAGTATCATCGTTCTTCTGCCGGACAATGAAATCACGCACACGATTCCGTATGATCCTCACTGGCAGTGCTTATATCAAACGGCCACTCGATGTGTATGCACAGATCAAGTTTTGCTGCACCAATCCTATATTTCCGTGGGATTATGCTGGTTTTAAGGCAGAATACTCTATACCACATCCTACGATACCACAAGCGATCCTGAGTTATCGTAATCTGAATGACTTTGTAAAACGCTTAGCCAGTTGTGCAATTCTCCTCAAAAAAGAAGATGTGCTGGACCTACCACCATTTGTGCACGAAACACGTAAGATCACGTTGAGTGCCAAGAGTCGAAAAATATATAACGAGATCACCGAGGAAAATTATGCTTATCTGGAAGAGCTTGAAGCCGATGGCATAGAAATCACAGCCTCACATGTATTCGCTGTTCAACGAAAGCAGATGCAGATTACATCAGGTTTCATCTATCCTGACCTTATACAGATCGGCGAGGGTGATGATGCTAAAATGATAAAGCCGGACGCTGTGCGCCTTGGCACCGAAAAGGTTAATGTGCTCTTGGATATAATTGACAAACGTGCCGGGGAGCCCACTATCATTGTAGTGCAGATGGATGAAGAAGAGGATATTGTATCGGAGGCATTGACCAAAAGTTTTGGCTTTACTCCAAAGATACTTAATGGTAGTGTTAAGGGTGCAGCTCGCAGGCATGAAATGATTCGAGCAGCTGCGCGTGAAGGTGACCCTTATTTTGTGGTCAAAGAATCAGTAGTAGCTCGTGGTGTAGATATGCGGGCATTCGACATGACCATATTTTACTCACACACGCCAGATACCGAAGACTACGATCAGATGATGTCTCGTAACCATCGTGGTGGACAAACAAAGAATATCACGTATATGCACCTACTATGTGAGAACACAGTTGACTTACGAATTATGCGTATATTGCGCAATGATATGAACCTGGCTCGTCAGATCGAGCGTGATTGGAGAGCTTTGATTAAATGACCCCAGCTATAGCAGATATTGTTATCACACATATCGATGACATGGATAAAGAATATTCATGCAAAGGTCGTTATTATGGCGATGGACGTGTGCTGGTACGACATGAAAATCGTTGGCTGGGTGTTGATCCTAACTGCTACCATTCAGATGATCCTAAACGACTCTTTATTGTGGCAACTGGCGAGTGGAGTTCGTTTAGAATACGGTCAGTGATTTTAGATTCCAAGGCCATAAAGAAAAATGCAAAACTGGTAAATATACCAGTTTGATTTCTCTGATAGGCTGAGGTATACTGTTACTGTTCCGAAATCACCAAACAAACTGGAGGATAAATCATGAGTAGTGACAAGACGACGGGTACTACCGAAGAACTACGCGTACGAATCCCGAAAGCTGTAAAAAAGCAGCAGATTTTCGAGATCATCGCGGAGGATGAAGACTTTCGCTTCGGTCGTATCAAGATCGAGCGTGACCGCCAGCGGTACACCCTCGCAGCTCCGGTAGAGGACGACGAAGATGCAATCAAGAGCGTCAAAGCGTTCTACGGAGTCATCCCCTATTTCCGCAAGGCATACTTCAAAGATCAGAACGATGCCACCAAAAAGGTCGAGAAGCGCGAAGTCGCTATCGTCCGCTGTGACAAGTATGTTCCTGAACTTCTGTATATCTCCTATGCAGGCTTCTGGAACTGGAAGGGCTTCCTCGCCGCTCTGGAGAAGCAAGACCTTCATTACTCTCAGGTCATCGTAAAATTCACGGCTGAGCCGGGACAGTCCAAAGATGGACAGTACAAGTTCTCCAAGCCAAAAATGGAGATCGTTCGTGCTCTTACCGAGGACGAGTGGAACTACATTCAGGAACTTAGCAGCGTTGTTCGTACCCGTGTGAGGAAGTACAGCGACAATGATGCCCTGGATGCTGCTGAGGATAAGTTCCTCGATGAAGACGATAAGCCGAAGCAGGAGCCGGAGGCCGATGACGATGATGCCATCGCAGCGAAGGCAGCCAGTCGAACTCGTACTATCGTTGAAACTGACGAAGACGACGAGGAAGAGGAAAAGCCTGCAGCTAAATCCACCCGGAAGTCATCTAAGGCTGCCGAGACCGAAAAGCCCAAGGGCAAATCGGTTGAGGATGATGATGACGATGACGAGCCTGCACCTAAGTCAACTCGAAAATCATCTAAGGCTGCCGAGACCGAAAAGCCAAAGGGTAAATCGGTCGAGGACGACGAAGATGACGAGGAAGAGCCAGCTGCAAAAGGCAAGGGCTCATTCCCTGAGTTGGATGAGGATGACGATGAAGACTTGGCTCCCAAGCGAGGCAAGGCCGGTAAGTCCGTCGAAGATGACGAGGACGAAGACTAAACCATAATTCGGGTGCGTGACCTGCCAGCAATAACCCGAATGTAGGAAAAAGGATAGGGGCCATGGCATTCCCTTAAACTGCCCGCCCGCAGTGCTATGGCCCCTACCTTTCATTTTTTGAGAGGATAGTATGCCAGATACCACGACTGAAGCTACAACTTTACGAAATGAGCAATGCGATTATTGTCAGTTTGGCATAAATGCTATCCCAGCACCTAAACATGTATGTCTTCTACCCGAGGAGATTGGGCCACACGATGTAATGCTTGTCGCTGAGCAACCGACAAAGCAGGATGACATCTATGGGCAGGTCTTTTCAGGCAGGGGACTCGCAGACATCAAAGAGTTCCTTGTTAAGCGTGGCGTAGATGTATATGCTACTTATGCGTTGAAATGTGTCAAACCCAATAAGGATACAAAGCCTAAACCCAAGGATGCCAAGCTGTGTGGGTTTGGTGCCTCTCCTAAAAAAGGCGAACCTGTAGTCGGCGGGTATCTTGCTCAAGAGATCAAAATGGTCAAACCCAAGCATATTATATGCATGGGTGCGAACACATTTGTAGCAGTAACCGGTAAGTCCTCCGGGTTTGGTGAACTTAAGAGCAATCGCTACTGGGATGAAAACCTAAGTGCTTACATCTACGCCACTGACCATCATGCCTCAGCACTCTTTAATCAACAGGTTAAAGAACAGTTGATAGCTGACCTCAAACGCTTTATCGAATGGATGAACATACCTGAAGATAAAGTCGATTCGATACAGTTCACACCACCAATCCGAGTGGCATCTACACTGAAATCTCTACGGATCATGCGCAAAAAGATTCGTGAAGCAGGTGGTGTTGTGGCTGTCGATACCGAAACCCAAGGACTTAACCCATATATCGCTGGGAAGCATATACGATGTATTCAATTCTGCTGGGATGCAACCTATGGCGGGGTTTTTGTGCCACTTGGCCTTGAAGAAGATTGTTACTACACCAACAAGTCAGTTCAACACAATTACTGGCAAGAGGGTGAAACACTCGAAGAAGCAGTTGAGATCGTTAGAGACATTCTTCTTGAGAGTCAGTGCATCTGGCATAATGGTAAGTTTGACCGTATATGGCTCCACGAGTGGGGTAAGCGTGAGTTTGGATCACCGATCCTGGCACCACACGTCTACATGGATACTATGCATGTTGCTCACGCCTTAAATGAGAATCGGTCATTGAAGTTAAAACAGCTTATCACTACAGAGCTGGGATTCCCAACTTACGACATTCAGGATAAACTCACCAAAGACCTGGATATTCTGATTCCGTATGCAGCCCGAGACACAGTAGCATCGTTACTTCTGGCTCTGAAATATTCTGGCATCATGAAACGTAGAGACATGCGCAAGGTGCGAAGACTCTATGCAAAAGTCACTCGACGGTGCGATAGTGTATTTACCAAGATGGAATTGCAGGGCTGGCCGGTTAATGGTAAAAAAGCTGCTGAATGTAAAGTTGCTATCGATGCAAAGCTTGTGGAGACAGAAGCAACTATGGCAGCTATCTTGGAAAAGCATCGAGAGGGCTTGACCGACATCGGGTTACTCACCGAAAAATTACCTGACATTGATGCAAACCTCTATGCTTCACCCAAAAAACTTGGTAAGCTGCTTTTCTCTGTGCTGCGTCTTCCAATGAATCCTGATAAGTCGGTGGCTTACACGGACGGTGGTGATCCAGCCACAAATGAAGATGCTTTGGTTCACTTAAAAGGTGATAAGTTTGTGGACTTACTGCTGGAGTGGCGTGGCTTGGCAAAAGCTCTCTCTACCTATGTAGAACCAATGATCCGTGCTGCTAAAGGCCGAGGACGAATAACAACCAGTTATAAGCTTACAGGCACCGTAACAGGCCGTACAGCGTCCGGGAAAGAGACTACACAGTCCAAGAGACAAGGCACATCAAAAGCTGAGGGAATGAACCTTCAGAATCTACCCTATACGTGGCATATTCGAGATTGTATAGAAGCCCGTGACGGTTGGAGCATCATGGAAGTGGACTTCTCTCAGATCGAGCTTCGTGTAGCTGGTTGGCTATCGAAAGACCCGCTCTTTATCAAGGCTTATAATAAAGGCTGGGATATTCATGCTATCCGTGCTATGAGAGTTAATAACATATCTCAAGAACAATGGAATGAATTACCCAAGGAAAAGCAGAAAGAGCTTAGAAAGAAAGCCAAGGCCGTTAATTTTGGATTCTTGTATGGTATGCAAGCTCGAAAGTTCAAGATGTACGCATTGACAGACTACAGCCTCGATATTCCTTATCAGGAATGTGTTCATATCAGAGAGCAGTTCTTCTCCGATCATACTGGTCTGCAAGACTGGTATCTACGCCAAGAAAATGAATGTCTGAATAAGGGTTATGTAGAAAGCCCTTCTGGTCGTAGACGCCATCTGCCGAATATAAAGCATAACCCAGACACAAGTCGTGATGCCCGCACAAAATACAATGAAGCTGTGCGCATGGCTATAAACACCCCTGTGCAGGGTTTCGCTTCTGACCTAAAACTGATGTCTATGATCGAGATTGATGAACGAGTTGAAGAACAATTCTCCGATGTAGCTGTGATGTTTGGTGAAGTGCATGACTCGATATTGTTGGAAGTGCGTGATGATGCAGTTGAGGAAGTAGCCAAGGTTGTATTGCGAATCATGAGCCATCCGAGCATCTTGGACGAGTTAGGTATTGATATTACGATTCCTATAATGGCAGAAGCTAAGGTCGGCAGAAGTTTAGGAACAGCTAAAGACTATGAAGTCGATTGGCGAGAGGCAGCATAATGGAGCGTAACCTGCAGCGTAGTGTAATCGATTGGTTACGCCATCAACCTTACTGCCGGGTCACCAATATTCATGGTTCCAGCTATCAGGAAAAAGGTATATCAGACCTGATCGTATGCTATAAGGGCAGGCATTGTGTTTTTGAACTCAAAGATGAAGCTGACATTGAAGAAGTGCAGCTGGCTTATTTACGCTCAGTTAGACGAGCACAAGGGATAGCGGAGATCATATATGACATCGAAACAATCAAAATCATCTTCAAATGTATCGACCGAGGAGACACCTGGGAACCCCAGAGTGATCTCTCACCCCGAAGAAGAAGGCTTCACTCTAAAGATTAACGGTGAATCTTTTCACTTCGGTTACTCCAGGGCAGCCAAGTTCATGGAATGTCCTCATGCTTATGAGGAAACATATGTAAACGGCCATCGCACTCCAGGTGGCACAGCCATGCGCCGGGGAACTGCTTATCACGCCACACTTGAAGGATTACTTAACTTCAAGATAAACAGAAACGGTGAGCATTACCCCATAGAAAAGACAGAACGCTATGCATGGAAAAATGCACTCAAAGAAGATTTAGCTGAAGGAGAAGCTACACGTGTGGTGCAAGCTTCTCGTTTCTACCATAGCCGTATGTACCATCGACATAATCCGATAGCTGTAGAAGTTGACTTTGATTTCTGGAAGGATGATGTCAACTATACTGGCAAAATTGACCTTATCGAGTGGCAAGACGTAAAAGGTAAACGCAAGATATTTATACGTGACCATAAGTTCAGCTATGATACGTGGGCTGAATCCCGAGCAAAGTTTGGTGTGCAGCCTATTATTTATCAGTGGGCTTGGGAAGAGCAACTGAGCAAAGAGTATGCTGGTACTGAGTTTGACGGGCTTGAATATGGTGGTTTCAGCTATAATATAATTCGGCTGTTTCCTACTCCTGTGATCCAAGACATCTTCATCAAGCCTTGCACTACAACGGCCTCAGCTTGGTGGAGTAAACAGTTGAAGATCATGGCCGAGTGTATCAAAAACGGTATATTCTTCGCTATTCCTGGCGATAAGAAATGCCAATACTGCGATCACAAGAAGCGATGCAGTCCGACTATTTACACTGTCAAGTCTACATTGATAGGCGACATAAGCGAGGATGAAGCATAATGGAAAAGTTTCGATTGACTCCAACCTTTTTATCCAAGTACAAAGAACGCACTCCTCCATTTGGATTTGGTGGTCTGGGTGAACTGGTCTACTACCGCACTTATTCAAGAGTAAAAGCAGATGGCTCCAACGAGGATTGGACTGATACATGTCAGCGTGTAGTTGAGGGCTGCTACAACATGCAAAAAGCTCATATCGAACAGTATAATCTTGGGTGGGATGGTAACAAAGCTCAATGCTCTGCCCAAGAGATGTTTGATCGAATGTGGACAATGAAGTTCTTACCTCCGGGTAGAGGCTTATGGGCTATGGGCTCTGCCATCACCGAAGAACGAGGATGCTTTGCTGCACTTAATAACTGTGCTTTTGTCAGTACACGAGACCTGGCCTCAGATTTTGCTACGCCATTCTGTTTTCTTATGGATGCGTCTATGCTTGGCGTAGGAGTTGGTTTCGATACACTTGGTGCCAACCTTGTGACTCTAAAACAGCCACGCGAAGCAGTAGAGACATTTACTATCCCTGATTCACGTGAGGGATGGGTAGAATCTGTCTACAAGCTACTCCACAGCTATGCTAAGGGTGGCCCTAGAGCTGAGTTTGACTACTCTCAGGTTCGTCCGGCAGGACTTCCCATCAAAGGTTTTGGTGGTATATCATCCGGCCCGGAGCCACTGGCTGAACTACACGAAGAGATTAGACTTCTCTTGGATAGCTTTGTAGGAAAACATGTCAGTAAACGTGCCATTGTAGACATAATGAACCTGATAGGTAAATGTGTCGTTGCTGGAAATGTCCGTCGAACCGCTGAGATGGCTATGGACTTCGATATGGACATCGAATACCTGATGTTGAAAGACTACAAAAAGAATCCTGATCGGGCAAAACATGGCTGGGCTTCAAATAACTCAGTGAATGTTTCAGTAGGAGAAGACTACAAGCTGGCTGCTAAGTTTACAGCAGAAAACGGAGAGCCTGGCTACCAATGGCTGGAAAATGCACAACAATTCTCACGCATGAATAATGGACCCGATGGTAAAGATCATCGAGCAGCCGGTGTAAATCCTTGTGGAGAGCAAACACTTGAATCCTACGAGCTTTGTTGCTTGGTAGAGACATTCCCTCATCGCTGTGAAAACTTATCCGACTATCAACGCACACTTAAGTTTGCCTACCTCTACGCTAAAACAGTAACTCTGGGGCAAACACATTGGCCGGAAACCAATCGTATTCTTTTGCGGAATAGACGCATAGGATGTTCCATGTCCGGCATTGCACAGTTTATCACTGTCAATGGCATACATGAGCTGAAAAAGTGGTGTGAGGAAGGCTACAAGACTCTCCAGTATTACGATGATGTCTACAGTGATTGGCTGTGCATACCTCGGTCAATTAAGATCACCAGCATAAAGCCAAGTGGCACGGTAAGCTTATTGGCCGGAGCTACACCTGGTATGCACTATCCTGAAAGTCGCCATTATATTCGTAGAATACGTCTAGCAAAGTCAAGTCCATTAGTTCCTCCGCTGGTTAAAGCTGGCTACAAAGTCGAAACATGTATAGGGCAGGAAGAGTCCACCGTAGTGGTCGAAGTTCCAGTTCGTATCGAGGAAGAGATTCGCACTGTAAGTGAAGTAACCATGTGGGAGCAGTTGCACTTGGCCTCTTTTCTACAACGTCATTGGGCAGATAATCAAGTATCTGTTACTGTTACGTTCAATCCTAAGACAGAGGGAGCCGAGATTGCAAACGCTCTGAACTATGTTCAGTATATGCTTAAGGGTGTATCATTCTTACCCTACAGTGTCGGAGCTTTCCCACAGATGCCTTACGAAAAAATTACTGAAGCACAGTACTTTGAGATGTCTGCTAAGCTGAAACAACTTGATTTCTCAGGCATCAATGACAATAAAGCTGACGTAGAACGATTCTGCGATGGCGATAAATGCGTGGTCTAGGAGGTATCAATGCTGATCGTAGGTATATGTGCTGATATGCAGCACGGTAAAGATACTGTAGCTCGAATGATGATAGAACTGGCAGCAGAACATAATGTTATTGCTGCCCGTCGAGCTATGGCTGATCCTCTCAAAGAGGAGATCGCTGAATGTTTTGCTCCGATGTTGAATACGACCAGGGAAGAATTACTTCGTCAGATGAATACTACTGGTGAGAAAGAACGCTGGCGTCTTGTCATGCAATGGTGGGGCACAGAGTTCAGACGAACTGAAGATACACAGTACTGGGTTAAACGTATGTACGATTGGGTAACAGCTTTCCAAGGTGGTATTGTATGTATACCCGACATACGTTTTCAAAATGAAATTGATCTTGTAAAGCATTTTAGTGGCTATATGATTCGAGTCAATCGACCTGGATTCCCGGCTGATGATGCCCATGCATCTGAACAGGAATGGAAGCAGTTCAATGGCTGGGATCAGGTCATCGAGAATGATGGCACTGAAGAGGAGTTGAAAAATAAGCTGGTTGCAGTGTATACTCTACTTGAGGGTAGAGGCCAGTTCTGATGTATGCGATCTTGCCGTACAACACCTTCATATGGGCTGGTGAATGCTATCCTGAGTATCTATCAGTCGGAGCCGAGGTAACTGGGTATCACTATAATGACAAACGCATTGTTCGATTCCCCATTACCAAAATAGAACGTCTTGAACCTACACGATTGATCCAGTTGAAGTTTACTGATCCGAAGCTTAAGATACAGCGTTTCAGTGGCTTAACGAAAGTCCTGACTGTAGGAGGACCAACTGAGTGTTACAAAGCTCCGTATTTGATTGGTGTATGCCAGAATAATCCAAGACAACTTATGATGTTCAACGTAATGGAACTGACTGAGTTGACCGAGGAAGTACCGGTACTCAGGTTAGAATGGGAAGACCAGAACTACTTCTTATGGGCAGAAGGTGTACTTGTTGGGAGCCTTAAGTAGCAAAATAATAGTTGATAAGCTTATCAACTTATTCATAAATAACCCGGAAAATGGTAGAAAGATCGCGCAAAGTTTTGGGCTATGGGAGACTTTGCGCGATACTGTATTAAAGCCAATCCACCTGGCTTTATGCCGGAAAAATGTAAACTGGTTCATCGAGTATATCAGTCAAGATACCGAAACACAGGCTTACATTATTCAGCAGGGATTCCATAAAGAGTGGCAAGCTCTCATCTCTCTTTATGATCGTGTTCTTATTGCGGCTCCCAGAGGTCATGGAAAGTCTGTCCAGAACATTGGTAGGATCATCTGGGAACTCGGACGTAACCACAACATTCGTATCAAAATTATAGGAAGTTCTGACGATAAAGCTAAAGAAATCTTGGGCCTGGCACGTGAACTTATATCGAAGTCAGAGCGTGTGCATGAAGTATTCCCTGATTTAGTTATCAATACAGAGCGTGGTGACACGCAGACCAAGTTCTTTGTTGTGCGTGATATTCCTTCCCGAGACCCGTCTGTAGAAGCATCTGGTGTGCTTTCCACTGGTGCTGGTGGCCGTGCTGACTTACTACTCTGTGACGACGTTGTAGACCTTAAAAACTCGGTTATTAACCCGGCACAACGCGAACAGGTTATCAAGGCAATCAAAGAGACATGGTTCTCCCTGGTATCATCAACTGGTAAGATCGTATGGATTTGTACTCCTTACCATATTGCTGATGCTACTCATAACCTAAAAGATACTGGTGCATTCAAAGTTTGGTGGACACCAGCTATTCGATATGAGAAGCATTACGATGATACGGGTAATCTAATTCTTGACGATGAAACAGGACAGGCTAAGGTCACAAAGATTATTCTGTGGCCGGACAAATGGTCCGAAGAAAAGCTTGAAGCTCGTAGACAAGAACTTGGCACTCGTGTATTTACTCGTCAGTATTTGCTTAATGCGATGTCTGATGAAGAACGAACCTTCCCGGAAACTGCTCTTGAGCGAAGTTTTGATAGTCTGCTCGCCGATATAGGCGATGGTGTAAAGGAAGACTGGCCGACATTTGGTGGGTGTGACTTGGCTTCAGCCCTGGGTAAAAAGAACGCATTCTCTGTCATATGGACTATCGCAAAGAACCCAAATGATGGTAGACTGTATTTGAAAGAAATCTGGAGACGTAGAGCCCAATTCAATGACATCATGGCCGAACTAAAACGGCAGTGTAAAGTTCATCGCTGGAGACTGGCTTACGTTGAAAATAACTCATTCCAGCAGGCAGTTGTAGATGCTCTTGAAGCCGAGGATAAGTCTTTACCTATCAAAGGATTTACAACTGGAGCTTATAACAAAAAGCACGAAGAGATCGGACTACCCGGTCTTAGTATAGCGTTTGAGAAAAAGAACTTTGCTCTTCCGGCAGCCAAGTTCCCCTTATCGCCAGATGACACAAGCTCTCTTGCGATTTTTATGGGAGAACTTCGTGCACATCCAGGAGGCGAGTTCTCCGATACTATTATGGCTCTATGGTTTGCTTATCGAGCTGCCATCGAATGTGGTAGTGATTTTGAGGACGCTTATATCGATGCAATAGCAGCAGCTTGACATGCATTTTACTGGGCCATTGTGATATACTGAGGACAGCATGGGAATCTTCAATTTTGCAGATAACGGAAAACGGGAACCAGCAGCCCCATGGACACGTAAAGTGGGTAAGATGGTTGCACGCCTATTCGATATAGACTTAGGCTCTCAGCCCGTGCCACGTATAAATGACAGAGAAACTTTCACTGAGGCCGGAGTAGATGTTGGCACATCGGTTATATCGGCTGATCTATGGAAAGTTTATAATGATCGCAAGAGCGTTTGGAAAGACATCGAAGAGATGGATCATAATTGTGAGATCACATCTACAGCTCTTGACATAGTAGCCGACTGTAGTGTTTCATACTCGGATGACGCCTCTAACGTAATCTTCCAAGTCAGTTCGGACAATGCTGAAGCCCAAAAGATACTCCGGGATTGTGCACAGCGTCTACATATCGAACGTGAGATATGGCAGCTGGCACGTAATGCGTTCAAGCATGGTAACGAGTTCCGTGAGCTAATTCTCGACCGAACTGTATCACCTTATCGAATCAAGTCTCTCAAACAGACTGTTTCATACCATATATGGCCGAAGACAAATGACCATGGCGATAAGATTCCTGGCTGGGTTGTAGTTACTGACAAAGATGTCACTATGACTGGAGGTAAAGAGCTAGAAGAATGGCAGATTGTGCCATTCCTTTATGGCGATATTGCCGGGACTTTGGCTGTTCCTCCACTGGCATCTGCTCGTAAAAACTGGATGCGTTTGGCGACAATGGAAGACAACATGGTCGTCAACCGTCTTACACGTAATGATCGCATTGTACATCGTGTTCCTGTCAAAGACTCCTGGACCAACAATGAGATCATGAGCACGATTAAGCGTTACAAAGATGCCATTACAAAAAGACGTTTAGTCAGTAGTGAAGGCTCAGTCACTAATGTTGATAACCCTCTGACAGCTGATTCCGACTTTTATGTGCCTGACGATGGATCAGGTAAAGGTGGAGTCTCCATGCTGTCACCTAATAATGCACAGCTTGGCAACCTGAACGATGTCTATTATCATCGTGAGCGATTGATTATCAGGCTTAAGGTGCCAATGTCTTATCTGCAGATCATGTCGAGTCAGAAAACTCACTTGACAGCAGGTAAAGGTGCTTCCAACGTTGAACTTCAGTTTGCTCGAACTTTACGTATGTTGCAAGGTTCCATTAAAGATGGTTTGCGCCGAGTATTCGATATTGAATTGATGTTGCATGGCATTGCTCCAACACCTGATCTATATACTATCGATATGACCAAGATCAATACATCTGATCTCCAGAGTGATGCTCAGATCGAATTGACCTATGCACAGGCAGCAGTATACTTTATCGAAGCGTTTGGTGGAGCACTACCACCAGAGCTACTGGCATCCAAGTATATGCGCCTGACAAAAGAACAGCAAGCTTTAATGGACAAGTTCCTTGAAGCAGACGCCAAGCGTATATGGAAAGCCAAAGTAAAAAGTATAGAGGCCGGAGCCAAAGCAGTTGAAGCCAAGTCTCAATTGATAAAAGACCGCACGCCAGGAGATGATCCTACAGGTAGCGGCAATCAGAACAAGTCTCTTGCTTCCAGGTCTACTGAGCAAAAAGGCACAAAATCAGCTCCATCGCAAGGTGTTGATCTTGAGGATGTAGTAGACCTGTTTGCAGTATTTTATGACGGGATCGCTGACAAACTTCGGAAAGAAGGCCAGGATATTCCGGTTTTCTCTGAGGCAGACCGCGAAGAAATCAGGCAATCAATCCTGGAGCGGGTAACTGAGGATGGAGAACTTAGCATATCCTGACGAAGAGCTTAGAGCCAAAATTAGGTATCAGAATCCTATGGCTCAACTTCTTGAAGGCTATGATGAAGCTATAATCGGCACTGTAGAAATGTTTGGGCGACCACCCGTTGTTTGCTATGATAAAAGACTCCTCATGGATTTACTTATCGAAAATGGAGAGGATGGTCGGGAAGATATTGAACATCTCTTGAGTGCTGCTGATGAAGATGCTCCAGTTTTCCTAACCCGTATGACTGTAAATGATTGACATTATATGCACAGACTGTGTGAAAGCCCTCTCTGAGTTGAAACCAAACTCACTCGATGTAATTGTGACCTCGCCACCCTACAATCTTGGAATCAAGTATGATTGCACTTACGATGATGCTATGAGCCGTGAAGACTACTTATTCTGGTTCGTAGATGTGGCCCACGCTATGTATACCGCTTTAAGCGACCAAGGCTCTCTTTTCCTGAACATTGGCTCAAAACCCACTGATCCTATGGTGCCATTCGATGTGCTTCAGGTGCTCACTCGAATGTTTAAGCTTCAGAATACGATCCATTGGGTAAAATCCATATCGATAAATGAGCAGAGCACGGGGCACTATAAACCGATCAATAGTGATCGTTTCATAAATGATTGCCATGAGTATGTGTTTCATCTTACCAAGACTGGTAATGTAAAAGTAGATCGTCTTGCTATTGGAGTCCCTTATGCAGACGAGACCAATATAAAACGTTGGTCAGGTAAACAGAATGTTCGTTGTCGGGGCAATGCATGGTTCATACCTTACAATACCATCCAGAGCCGCGATAATGATAGACCACACCCTGCCACTTTCCCGGTCGAATTACCCGAGATGTGTTTCAAACTTCACGGGATAGATCGGATTACGTGGGCCTGTGATCCATTCGTGGGCATAGGCAGTAGTGCCATAGCCGCACAAAGATTGGGTATTCCAAACTTTATCGGCATGGATTTATCTCCAACTTATTGTAGGAGGGCAAAAGACATGTTGAAGGAGGATGCAGATGCGGGCTAGAATCGTTTTGTTCAGCACGATCATCCTGCTCCTCGCCGTGTGTCTATCGGCGATGGCTGATGGCACTACCGCTGTATGGCGGGACAACGGCTGGGATGTGACAACTACGCTTACTCATCCCGGAACCCTCGCAGGCACAGAGATCACACTAACTGGCAGTGCGACCTACTATGACTATGCGGGTAACGTATATGAGAGCGAAGCCGAACCTTTGGTCTTGACCGTGGGAGAATCTACCATTAAACGTGAATGGGTGTCAGATGAGACACTTCCCTCATGGGCACAGATCGATGCAGCTGCAACAACAGGTCCGGGTGGTTGTGAAATCTTAGCAGACGGCAAGTTTCGCACATGGGTTGAAGTCGCAAATAACGGAACTTCGGTTACACTTACATGCCGAGTCCGTTATCATCCACCTTGAAGTGAAACTACGGCTGTGACTACTGCTGACACTACAACTACCACTGTAGACACGGAAGCGCAAGTATCGCTGCCACAAGTAGAGTAAACCAGAAAGTCCCCTCAGCTTTATACCCAGCCGAGGGGACTTTCTGCAAAACAGGTATATATACCAGTTGCATTTGGTTAGCTAATCAATTATACTCATAGTGTGAGTAACAAAACTTAGACGGGAGGCATCATAGATGGCAGTAGAAACGACAATGAAAGGTAGAGTAAGTTCTCAATTCGTTCAGAAGGGGGACGTAGGTCATATCTATGGGGGAGTTGAGATCACTGGCAAAGTCACAGCTGAGGAAGCTCTGGTTTTAGCTGGAGCCAACTTTGAAGTAGCACAATGTGCCGCTCGTATGGGCGATAGAGATAGAACCAAAATTGATAATCTGTTCCACAATTTCAGAACGGATGTCTCCGGCCCCGAGAAATATCTTGGCACAGTCAAGGGTGATTACCATGTCATCCAGAATGAACGTGCATTTGCATGGATCGATGAATTGATTGGAGATCGTACAGCATGCACCATCACTTCTGCCGGTACACTTTATGGTGGACGATGTGTTTGGGTGTGCATTGATCTTGGTGGCTACGAGGTGCTTCCTGATGATGAAGTCCGGCACCATTTGCTAATCGTCAATTCGCATGATGGCAGCTCCAATATGATCTTCCAGCTACTTGATAAGCGTGTAGTGTGCCAGAATGTCATATCTGTAACTGGTGGCGTACACGGTTCAAGTGAACCACTGAAGATTCGACATACACGGCTGGCTGAAATCCGAATGGAAGATGTGCAGCAGGCTATCGAGTTAGCCGATACACACTTCAAAGAGGCCGAGGAAGCTATGAAGCACATGGCCCGTGTGTCTATCGATGAAGATGAACAAGACTTGCTTATATATGCTGGCTTGGGCGTATCAAAGAAGCAACTACGAATGCTCAGCGCGGGTAAGTTTACCAAGTATCCTCAGTGGGTAAATCAGGCAACGTTGGTCAAGGCTGCTGTTTTACAGGGGCCGGGAGCTGAGTATGCACAGGGCACAGTATGGGGTGTGCTTAATGGCTTCACTTACTACTACGACCACATGAGACACGTCCGTAACTCCGATACGCGCCCGGATGTGGCAGTAGAGCAAAAGATTCTTCGCGGGAAAGGTGTTCGGGGTAAGAAGCTGGCATTTGAAGCTTGTTTGAGCTTCTGTAACCGGAACTGACACAACTAAATAACGAAAAATATAGGTAAAACAGCTGTCAGACTACCTCTGGCAGCTGTTTTGCTATGTACTTTTTCCAAATAATTTTTTTGATAGGACACCCTATTCGCTTGCAAGTTTGTTAAGCTAGATTCAGCGACTCATAAAAGGAGCGATTTGCTATGGCAGAAACACTGTTAGCAATGGCCCGAGCATTACCGCTCTTGCTCGAAGACCAAGGGATTAAGAAACGTAAAGACGTTAGCCCCAAGGAAGGCGAGAAAGAATACGGTGATGTGACCTTTGCTGATCCAACGAACAAGAAGTATCCGTTGGATTCTGAGAAGCACGTCAAGGCTGCCTGGAGCTATATTAACATGCCTCGGAATGCAGGTAAGTATAGTTCCAAGGACTTGGGTGCTATCAAGGGCCGAATCAAAAGAGCTGCCAAGAAGTTCGGAGTTGCTATATCGGAAGATCAGGACTTCGGTTATGATATTCCGATAACCCAGGATCATTACCACTTGTATGGTTCGGTGGAAGATGTCCTTACCCGTATCAATCTGGCGTTTCACCAGTGGAGACGCACGCTAGAAAGTGAGATCGAGTATCGTTACAGCTCAATACTGGGCGTTTACACCGATCATATCGTTTTCTACACAGATAATTGGCGGGAGGGATTGATCTACTACACAGTCAGCTATACGGTTGACACCACCAATGGGAGTGTCACCATTCTCAATGACGTTAATCGCGTGGATGTGACTGTGATAGTTACCGATCTTGCCAGTGTTGGTGACGATGGGGATGGCAATGCTCCAACTCAAACCGCTACGGAGGACAAAGCGATGGCTGAGGACAAGAAAACCCCAGAAGTCGAAGCACAGGATGGAAGTACCAGCACGACAGTTGTTAAGACTGATGCCCCTGTGGGTACCAGTGCTGACAGCCCGACTGTTGAACAGCCTAAGACTGATGCTTCGTCTGCTGGACCATCCGTACCGGATGCCTCAACTGAGGCCACCAGCGGCTCTCCGGTCGAGAAGTCTGATGACATTCCGGTCGGTCCGAGCGGTAGCGATGGTAGCAGCACCGGCACGGTAGCGGGTGCACTCTCTGATGGTGGAGCTGGCACAAAGCAAGCACAGGAGTTCGAGGGCAAAGACGAGTTCTTTGTTCAATCGGATAACTATGATGCTGCAAACCAGCCCATGAGTTACATCAAACTCCAAGCAGTCGAGGAGAAAGATGGTAAAAAACTCATGACCATCCAAGGCATTGCCACTAGGGGTGACATTGTGAACTCCAAGGGGCAGGTCTACCCAACCGAAGTATGGCAAGAAAACTTGCCGAGAATGAACGAATTGGCAACTCAAGGTAAGTTCCTTGGGAAGCTGGAACATCCGAAAGTTGAGCAAGGGCTGGTTGACGCTGCTCTTAAGTTCAACAAGTTCTGGATACAGAACAATGACGTTTGGTTTGAGGCAGTAGTTATGCCTACGGAACCGGACGGCAAGAATCTGCAGACCATGATCGAATCGGGTGTGCAGGTTGATCTTAGCTCTCGTGGCTATGGTCAATTTGTTCAGTGTGATTGGCGCGGAAAGCAGCGACAAGTCATGCAAAAAGGCTTCATCTGCACAGCTATCGATGCTGTATGGATGGGTGCCAGCACCGGTTCCGGTGTAACAAGCGTCACATATCAAAGCGACTCAAAAACGGTCGCGGATCAAGGAGACAGTCCAGTGGACAAAGAGAAGAAGGACGAAACCCAGGTTCAGTCTGCTGAGGATCGTGCAGCAGCTATCCGAGCAAAGGGTGCCTTCGATGAGACTAAAAAGTGCCTCCTTCAGCAGTCCGGCCTTAGCACGGACGGGCAGAGGGCATATCAGGCCGCCCTTGATAAGGCGACCGATGGTAGCATTGAGTCTCTGATGGGTGCATCCGATGCAATCTTGCCGAGTTTACAGTCGGTATTCCCGGTAACTCAGTCTGAGACGACCGAGGAAGCCGCAACTCAGTCCGAGACCTACTCTCCGGTATTCTTCTCCAAGCAGAATGCCGAGGAGTTGGCACCGAAGACAGTTGGCGAGATGATCGACAGAATGGTACGCGACCTGCCGGAGCGTTATGAGGGTCAGTCTGATCCGGTGCATAAGGTGCCTTCACACCTTACCAGCCCGAGAGAAGCCTGCCGTCTGATGCTTCAGAATGTCGCTCGACTTACTGCGCCTTCATTCCATGGCCCATCCGCAGCTCGCGGACTCTTGGCCCTGGAACAGGGCAAGATTGACAGAGCACAGGACATCCTCACTCAGGGTGCCGAGTATGCTCTGCAGTCACTTCCAACCGGAGCAACTACGGTTGCTGGAGACGGTGCTCCGCTCTCCAATTATCTGATCTTCCCGCTCATTCGCCGGGTGTTCCCGCAGTACATCCTGAACGAGATCGCTTCGATCCAGCCTATGGATAGGCCGAACGGTAAGATTTTCTGGCTTGACCAGTATCGAACCGAAGACCCGTCTGCAGGTGAGGTCACCCGAATCGATCTCAACACATCGTCCAGCCCGTTCAATACGAGCTATGCCGATCAGGACACTGAAGGCGAAACTGCCAAGATCATCCGCATGAAACTGTCCAGTCAGTTGATCGAAGCGCATACCAAGAAATTGGGTGCAGCCTGGTCAATTGAAGAGATGCAGGATTTGAGAGCCTATCATGGTCTCGATGCTGCACAGGAGCTTCTTGCAGGTGTGGCACGTGAGCTGGCATTGGAGATCAATGCTGAAGTTCTCAACGACATGATTCTTCAGGCTTCCGCTGGAGCCCTGGAGTTTGGAACCACAATGCCGACAACTGGTTTTGATAACCAGCCGGAGTGGGATGCTTACATCTGGAACTATGTGTCCAAGATGGAAAACATCATCTTCAGCAAGCGCAACGGTGGGATCACTCACCTGATCTGCGGTATGGACGCCGCTCTCGCTCTCGCTAAGTCGAACCGAATGGCAATCTCGGTTGCCACTGGTGGCGATGGTGCAATGAACGAGCAGTATCCGGGTGTGGCCGTCATGAATCTGGTTTCTGGCACCGGTCAGAGATACCGTATTCTGAAGACCAACTTCTGGGGTAGTGGCACCACCAATGGTGCTAAGATCATGGCGTTCCGAAGAGGAACCGAGTGGAATGACGTTCCTTACGTCTACGCGCCGTACGCGGACTTCACCACTCCGATGTTCACTGACCCGCTGACATTCGATCAGAAGCAGGGTGTTATGTCTCGCTTCGCCAAGAAGTGCGTGACCCCTGATGCTATCGGAACCATCGAGGTCAAGAACCAGACTGGCGCACTCGTCTAAACCCGAGTCGTCACTGTGAGAAGCAAAGCCCCGGACTATATATAGTCTGGGGCTTTGTGCTATAATGAAGCCATGAGATATGTCCTGAATCCAACAAACAACCCAAGATACTATGGTACAAGCACAGTAATCCCAGCACACAATTATGGTGTTGTCAGCGATGAACAAGCAGATTTACTAAGCAAGCCTGTTCTGGTTGAGGGAAGTTCTGAGTTCAGGCCATTGTTCGTGTCCAATGATCCGGGCCGAACACCAAATCAAATACCATAAGGAGACAGATCATGGCAAGCATGAAAGACAATGTAACCAGCATCATTAACTGGCTACACCAGGCTATCGACATGCTTATCGTCCTCATCAGAGGTGGTAAAATTGAAGAGGCCGTCGAGTTGATCCAAGATGTACGTGATGTCATCTCGTCCTATCTTGGTGTCTTTCAGAGTTTCGTTCCAGACAATGCCATTACGACTATGCCTGGTAACTTCTGGAAGAAGCTGAAATGGATCGCGGATAATACTGGTTGGATTCAAGCTCTTGCACTTCTCACCAGTAGCACCAATCCATTTGAAGCATCAAAGACACGAGCAGCTGCCGTGGCCTCAAAGTGGGGCTTTACGACAACGTAACCACTTCCCTCGATGATGGGAAGCAAGGAGGAAGTACAATGTATCGAATCATAATTGTAATGCTGGCAATCTTGCTGAGCTTCACACCATCGAAGGCGAGCGTAGACAAGCTACCTGCCTCACATGATGACCACGTGAGGCAGGTAGAAGCTGCCAAGACTGCTACCCATAGTGACCCGCCATGGGCTGAACGAGAAGGAACAATAAAGCATGCTTTGACTTTAACCGATGGCAGTTCTGTATCACTCGATTGTGTGCGTGTAGCTGCAATCTATAAGACTCCAAAAGAATACTTTGTCATCACTGAATGGTGGGATAATAGCGAAGATCATGCGATCATAGTAAATCACGCAGCAGCCACAACTATGCTCCCCGGACAAACCATTGATGTAAGTGGCACAATCAGCTCCCTATCCGATGGAAGACGCCTTATAGATTATCCTCGTGTCCTTGGCTATACAGACAAAGAGGGCACTCTACTTGTTAAAGGTGGCCCATGTATAAAAGGCATCGATAAGCCTGTAGAATGGGCCTGGAAGACTGTACTTTTTACAACTACTCAGCCAAAAACCTACAAGACAGCAACTTCTAAAGTGGGTGTTAGAGCTGTAACAGCAACTACACTTGACTCAAGTCCCTACTCGATTAAAGGTCTAACCACATATGAGACTATTCAGGCTCTCATTGATGCAAAGCCAGCAGAGGGTGCATGGGTAAGATTACGTAAGTTGAATATCCATCTAACAGCCACAGACGACACAAATGGACATTATCTTGTGGTTACTGACAAAAGCGATCAATACCTCCAGGTATTCACTACAGCTGCCCCTAAAGTCTCCACAGCACGAGTTGGACGCCTTATTGGTAAAGTGCACCTGTTGGACGAGAAGATAGTTTTACTGGTTGACAGTGGGCCGACATTTGATGCACAATTGGGCACCGGTGACATCTGGATTATCGACTAGGAGGCATCATGCGTCGAATATTCCTCGTATTACTGCTCTTATTGAGCATACAGTCAACATGTTTTGCACAGTGGACACCTCCACTTGGAGAAGCATCTACTGGTGATCCTTTACCATCAGCTCCACCAGCTGAGCATTCTATCGCATGGGCGAAAACCTTAACTGATGGAACTGCTCTCGATGAACCTATCATCGATAAGGTTGTAACCCGTACATTCCCTGAGTTTGGCTATTTTTATATTCAGGAAATCGGAGCCGGTTTTGGACTACGAATCAAGTCGGCAGCTTGTCCTAATCCCGGTGATGTTGTAACAATCACAGCGGGCACTTTACAGACGGTTGAGTGCCAACGCTATGTTGATAGTGCATCTTATACCATATCTGAGCATAACCATACGTCCTCAGCCGTTGGTATGTCAAACAAAGCATTTGGTGGTGGGGATTTTCTTTATGATGAAGGACCACCCATCAGTGGACAGCAAGGCTTTTGGGATGGCAATGGCCTAAATACAATCGGCATGCTGGTTCGAGTATGGGGTAAAGTGACAGAAATTGACACCAGGGCCGCTCCGCTTTACTACTTTATCGATGATGGCTCTGGCGTAGACATGGCCGTCGATCTCGAAGTTGCCCCAAGCCAACCTATTCCTTTCACAAGTAGTGTTGGTGATTACGTTTCTATAACTGGCATAAGTTCATGCTTACCCGTTGACGGCTGGCCTGTAAGAGTTCTTCGTCCTTGTGCTCCATCTGTAAAAATCGCAAAAAGTACGGGTCAATCTGATCCGGCCACCAAGAGCCCAATTAAGTTTACAATTACGTTCAGCGAACCTGTCTCGGGATTCGTGAACAGTGATGTTAAGTTTTCGGGTAGTGCCAAGCCAACAGCAGCTCAAGTAATAGATAGTGGCGATCATACTTCCTACTCCGTTGAAATAAGTGGGATGTCAGTCACCGGCACAGTCGGTGTAAGATTGGACTATGGAGCTGCAAAAAGTGTATACTATGAAGGGGACTCCTTATCAGGGGCAACCACCACAATCAACTACCAATCCTACGTGCCCTACCGCACGTTAAATAAACGTATGGGTGTAGGAAATGGCAGGTATCAACGTAAACCATTAAAGTGAGTAAGCCATGAATGCTGTTCAAAGCACAATAACTTGGTTACCTGCTCTACTACAAGATAAAGATACAGGTGCAGGCTTAACCGGCATCGTATGGAATGCTTCAGGTATGGTAGTAAAATATCAGAAGCAAGGTAACGGCATTGTCACAAAGACCCTTACGATAAATGATTGGGCTGAAGGTATAGACGGGTCTTACAATATCCGTTTTACAGCTGCCGAATTAGACACTCTTGGTCTTTTCAGCTATTGGGTATCTCATCCCAGCTCAACAACATATCCGGGTGCCATAACAGTAGTTGAAGCTATTGCCTCTGATATAGCATCTGAGACTACATTAGATGCTGTAAAGACAGCAGTTGATGGACTACCTACTGATGTAGCTTCAAGCCAAGCCGTCTCGGAGTTATCCACAAAGATTGATAATATCGATGTGGCTGTCAGTGTACCTGCTGCTCCAGTTGGAGTTGGGTTTACTGTAAATACAACTCAACGAAAACAGACTTGGGTACCGGTACAATTGACCAATAGTGCGACTGGTTTAGGCATCAGTGGCATAACATTCGATCAGGTAACTGTACAGTATCAAAAGCCAGGCGAAGAAGTCACTGTTAAAGTTTTAACTGAGGAACAATGGAGCGAAGGTGTAGATGGCTCCTATAGCGTATGCTTTATATCAGATGAAATAGATATGCTTGGCACCATGCACTATTGGGTGGAATACTCAACGGCAGCAACATACCCTGGCATTATTCTTGTCACTGAACCTGGAGCTGGCCCTGGATCAGTTGAAAAAACAATCAGAGTCAGTGTCAAAGGCCAACCTATCGAAAACTGTGAAGTCTGGATAAGTAGTGATGCTGCCGGACGTGACAAAATTGCAGGGCCACGTTATACAAATGTGCTTGGTGTAGCAACATTCTACCTTGATCCAGGAGAATACTGGGTACACTATCGCAAAGCTCGTGAGGTTGAGTACGATAGACAACAATGGAAGGTGACAAGCGATGGCTGATCTTGATATTCTGGGCTATGCCCCAAATGGTTTAACTGGAGTCACAGTCGAACAGATAACGGCCAAGCTTAACGGTCGTAATTTTCCAGTCTCTATGCTCGACATAGATAGCATTCTTGATGATGCTCTTGGTCAGTTGAACCTATATTCTCCGATTACCATGTTTGCTCTATTCGAGACAGTAGCCGACCAGCAGGATTACTATATATTCGATCCTGATGATCCGATCACGTCTGGATTTGCTGAGCGAGCAACTGCAATTCGAGAGGTTTACTGGAATCCGACTACAGATTTCTTCGATATTAGCGTATTCTCACCAGGATGGACGGAGTTCAACCAAGTGCTGCTTCTAGCGACCAGCAACTTCCACCAGCCATCACAGATGATGATTCTTCGTGCTAAGATTCTAAAATGGAAAGATCAATTTGGAGATCAAGGACACGACATTATAGGTGCTGTAGGTGAACCTGGCTCAGTTCTACGCTTATACCCTACACCAGTGGATACAGGCACGAAAGTGTTGGTAGAATACTCAGCTGGCACTACTCTTGAACTTGTAGCAGCTGCTCAAATATCTGCTCTTATGGATTGGGTATGTTACTATGCAGCTGATGCCCTGGCAAATAAATATGCTACAACGGCAGGAATCACCTTACTCGGGTTTGCAGACTCTACATCAGCAATGCGTTATTGGGAAAATAAGGCAAAACAGTACAAAGCTGATGCACTCGAACGACAAGGTGGACTGCATGGAGAGGTAGCACGGTCATGACGATCTATGCTGACTCCAGACAAGCAGCAATGCACGCTAGACTTGCACAGGTGCTCGGGGCATTGATCGAGCAAATGCCTGATAACGTCAAGTTTATCGATCTCTGGCGTCCTGCCGTAGTAGATCATTCGGGTTTCGCTGACGACCAAACTGAAGTTTGGGTACGCATGGCTGAAAATGTTTTTGCCTTTAAGATGGAAAAAGCCGAACACTGGGTGCATACTCCAGCAGGCAAAGTTATGAAACCTAAAGGCACATATCTTATTCTTGCCGATGATTATGGACTTATGCCGGACGATCATGTCATACTCGATGGTATACCCTACATTATCGATGAAGAAGAGGCCAATAGTAGTATTCAGAAACTAACACTCGATAAACAGGGGAGCCGCTTTGTGCAGCCTACCAGAACTGATGTAGATGGTGTGCCTGCCAGTCTAACATATCGGCAAATAGGTATGAAAGCCAGGATAGCATAATGGCACAGATGTCTCTTCTAAAATCAAAACGAGTTCCCAAAGCATCACTTGATCGACTCTGGAAAGATATACAACAAGCTGAAGTTGAGACACTTAATGCGGCAAAACCAGTGGTAAATGAAGTCATTCGCTTTGTAGTAGGAACTCGATACTATGATCTTAAGACTCTTGCTCGTATGGGACATCCTTATGCAACACATGCTCCTGGTGGCTTAAATCCGGGTGTTATCAATGTCCAGAGTGGTGAGTTCTTTAGATCATTCCGAATAACTGGCCCTGAAGTTACACGATCTCGAACAACAATTTTTGTATCAAACTCTTCATGGAAAGGTGATCTGCTAATCGCCGGTGGTGGTAGAATGATACCTCGTCCATGGGACACATATTTGATGTGGCATCTACAAAGAGCACTTCGTCCTAAACTTGGTGCTTTATTTGCTTCACGCTTAAAACTGCGTAAACTTGATTAGGTGGTCAACTATGGCTGATGCCGGAGCATTCATAAATCAAATACGAAGTCGTATAGTAGAACAACCTCAGTTCACAACAGGTTTCAATGCCGAGCTGATCTATCGTCAATACTTGCCGACTGTAAAAGAGCCCAAGTTTCCTTGCATCACCTTGGTTTATGAAGAAGAAAGCGAGGAAGTATTTGCACCTCTCTCCAATGGTATGCTTTACATTGGAATACATAAAAAAGATTTTAATGCGGTACAATCTGCTATCTATTGGATTGGACAATGCCTCCACAACTATATGGTTTCTGTGCCTGACGTAGTTACCATCTTCCAGTGCCATAAAAAAGGTACACCTCCATCTCCTGTATGGAATGACGATCAACAGTCATGGGGAGCTATGCTCGCCTTTGAAGTGAGATTTGGTTAGAAAAATAGTTCCGACAGGACAGGTCTGACGCTTCCTTTTATGCTAAGCTAGTAGTGGCAAATCCTATAGAAAGGGAGACAAAGCTAATGTCAGTCAACGTAGAGAACATCTCCCTTGGCATCGGTAACCTCGAACTCGGGTCTTTCACAGCCTCAGTATTCGATGGTTATACGGATGTAGGTGCTATCAAGAGTGAAGTAAACATCGAGCACACCCGCGAAGTGCTGGACTTTGAGTCTGGTCGTCCGCTGGTGACCCTGTTGCAGGAAGTCATTCGTGAATCTGTTACAGTCACAGCGACTCTCGCGGAACTCAGCCTTGCCACTCTTAAGATGGCCCTCGGCCAGGGGAACATCACATCGGGGACGACTACCTCATTCCTTGACGGATCGTCTGACGCTATGCGGGGTGATTTGCAATCCGGCAAAGTAGCTCTCGGCACTGGTGATCTGTTCAAGTTTGGTGGAACGCCCACACATGCGTATGTCGGCTTGCGCTTTACTCACCGTAAAGCCAGCGGAAAGCGACATATCTTTGAGGGCTATAAAGCGTCACCCCAGGGTGCACTTACCCTCCCATTCCGCGAGTCGGACTGGAACACTTATAGTGTAACGTTCCGACTCCTGGCAGACACGACAAAAGCAGCGGGAGAGCAGTACTACCAGCTCTTTATCGAGACGTAATTAAGTTGAGTTCTGTCGTGCCGGTATGCTATACTGAGAGCAGGTAATTGTACCAGATTACCTGCTCTCAATTCATTTAGGAGGCATCAAATTGGCTAAAGAAGAGAAAGACACAGCTGTAAAACCGGAAAAGAAGTTCAAGTGGGATTCTACCTGTCTTGAACGCGATGAGTGCGAGATTGATCTGCGCAATGCTGATTCTAATGGACGGCCCTTTAAGTTTCTTGAGCTGTCACGCACTCCACTACTGAAGTTTGTTGAAGAGTGCATCGACCGGGAGTTTCTAAATGAAAAGGGTGAGCGTGAAGAGTTCACCAAAATTGCAGACTCACAGTTGGATGTACTTTGCCGGTATTTCTCAGAATCTACCAAGACCCCGAGTTTGGTAGTAAAGGGTGACTATGATCCCACAATGGATAAAAATTACAGGTCACCTGAGTTCTTCAAAGAATTAGACATTACAGCTCGGGTATTCGGCGACCTGATTGAACAGTTCTTCAATGTGCAGCATCTTGAGGAGATACTGTCAACGGGGGGAAACTGGCTGATGATTCCGACCGTCAGACGGGTTCAGAGACAGACGGAATCAGAAGACGCCAACAACTAGACTCATCCTCGATCCCAGGTAGTGATTTTGCTGGAGTAGTTGATTGTATTACAGGTGATAAAGGCTGGTCATTAGAATATGTGCTCAGTCTTACATTTAGGCAAATAGCAACCTTATGGGAACGCTACTGGGATCGAACTATGTGGAACCTGAATCAACAAGCCCGTCTTGGTGGTTTAGGATTGCTTGGTGGTCTCGGCAGTAGCAGCTCTACCGATAATACTGAATCAGCCAATACCCAAAAAGTGATCGATGCGACATCAGATGATGGTGTGGCAGAAATGGTTGGTTTAGGACTTCCTGTGAAGTTCATACCAGCCCAAGAGGGTTAAGGTTACTATGCGCATACCAATTGAGATAGATTCATCTGCAGTATCTCCAGGATTACGGCAAGCCGAAAATCTTGTTGATAGTGCAATGGCTCGTATGCAAGCTCGAATCAATGCCGTCAAAGGCCCGTCCTTCGCTGGAGGAGCCGGAGGCGGTCTTGGTTTGGCTACTGATCTACGTCTGGCTAATAAAGAGGTCAGTGGCATTGCAAAAACGCTCACTGGTATGGGTAGCCTTACTACAGGACTTGGAATAGGTGCAGCAGTCGGTGGAGCTGCACTGCTTGAACAAAGTCTCGAACGATCTATCCGCAAGGCAAAAGAGTTTCAAACGGCTACATTGGCTATCGCGGCCACCATGGGTTCTATCGGCGAGTGGAAAAGTGGACCTGGTGGCAAAGCTCTAGCTCCTGTTCAGCAAAACCAACGTAATATGTGGGAAGCTGAAAAATACAGGATGAAAATACTTGAGCGATCAGCCAAAAACATCCTCACATTTGAAGAACAGCTTAGTGCTTTCCAAGCAGGGCTTTCTTCAGGTGCTCGAAAAGGTTTGAATCCTGACCAGATCATGAAGTTGACCGAGCAAACTGCCGTAGTTGCTAAAACTCTCGGTTTGCGCGGTGAGCAGATTGCAAACGCCTCACGTCTTATGATGGGTGGTGGTGTCAATATTGCACGTTCTACTATAGGACGAGCTTTAGGTATCACCAATGCAGATATTGCTACCCGACAAGGACCAGAACTTGCTAAGTTTCTTAACCAACGCATGAAGGGTTTTGAAGCGATGCAGGGACAGTTCGAGAACTCCATAGAAGGTTTAACCTCTACTCTGGAAGCTAAAATTGATGTACTAGCTTCCAGAGTTGGTGAAAAGTTCTTCAAGGGCATTGCACCTACAATGAAACAGATCGGGTTACTTGGTGAACCTGATCGTTCTGAGTATCGCTCTGATGCTGAATATAAGAAAGCTGTAGCCAGCTATCAGAAGCAATCACAGACAATGGATAAAGTTGTCGGAGCTGCTGCTGAAGCATTCAATGGTCTTTTTGAGGGAGTAAAAGGTGTCGTAGAATCGGACACATTCCAGACTCTACTCGAAGTGCTTGTACAGATAGCCAAGGTATCGAAGACTATTATGCTGGCAGCTATTTTCAGCAAAATAGCTGGTGCTGTCGGAGCTGCTACTGGTGCTCTTCAAAAGTTTCTAGCTATGGCCCGTAGTGTAGGCACTATAGGTGGTGGAGGTGGTGGAACAGGTGCCAGTGGCATCATGCCAGCCGACATCGTAGCCAGTGTCTTGACAGGTGGTGGTCGTGGAGCCAGAGGTGTTGGTGCCCAAGGTCTTGGAGCTGAATTAGGTTTAGCTGGTTTTAGTGGAGCATCTGCAGAAGATGTTGCACGGCGTTTTGGTGTAAACCCAGAGGCCAAATATGCCACTCGTATGCGCCAGGTTCGAGGTATAGTTGGTGGTCGTTCTGCTATGGCTGAGGCAATGGTTATGGCTCTCGGCTATGGTGCTGCGGGTCTACCTCAAACTCAACGTTATGGTGCCAATTTCTCAGCTGAAGTAGAAAGACAGGCAAAAATTGCCGGTAAGCGTGACTACTACAGTATCAAAGGTGGTATACGTGGCCTAAGCGAAGAGGAAGCTGTTCTCTCGAATAGATCACAATTTCTTGGTGGAACTGAACGCCAAGCTGCGATGGAACGATTAAATGCCATCAATATGGAAAAGATGGCTCTCGCGCAGCAAATGACAATGATACCTTATGCCTCTCTTCCATTTGCAGGTAAGATGGGCCGTCGTTGGAGTGGATTCACTGGACATGCACAAGAAGCTCTTCCTATTGCTATGCTTGGCCTTATGGGTGGTCAGATGGCAAAAGACATCATTCCTGGCACAATAGGAGATGTCATAGGGAATGTTGTTCAGGGTGGCTCTCTCGGATATTTAGGTAAAGGTATCAGACCAGGTTTAACTACCAAAGGTGCTGTTGGAGCTGGTGTTGTTGCTGGTATTGGCTCAAGTCTTGTAGACTACTACCAAAAGAAGTCTATGGAAGACTTGAACAAAGGCACTACAGGTGGGCAATATGCAGGCATGGCTCTTGGCGGGGCTGCTAAGTGGGGTGCAGCTGGTTTTATGGTTGGTGGCCCTCTGGGAGCAGCTGCCGGAGCCATCGGTGGTGCTGTACTTGAGCCTCTTATCTCTTCTATGAAAAAAGCACAAGCTCAAGCTGAAGCTTCTGCTAAAGCTCTTGAAGAGATGTCTGCCAAGTTCCCACAGGCAGCTCAAATCACAAAAACCAGTCAACAAATACGTAATATAGATAGACAATTACAAACAGGCCGGAAACCAAGTACAGAACGTGATCCAAATTGGTTTGCACGTCAGTACTGGGCTTTATCTGGTTGGATGGGTGCACCTGTTAAAGTAACGGAACCCGGTCGAAAACTCACAGCAGAAGAACAGAAAGACTTAGCTGCTCGCCGTGATGCTCTAAAAACTCGCCGGGAGCAAGAACGTCAAGTTGCAATATTTGAAGGCGATCAGGGACTCACTGAAGACCTGAATAGACGCAAAGCACAACTCGATCTCATTTCCCAGTATGGTGGAAAGAGTATCGATACTCAGATGCGCATTGCAAAGCTTCAAGCTGAGTATTCAGCAAAATCTCTGGAAAAAGACAAAGCTCAGATTCCAGTTGATTTCAATATGGAAGCATTCGGCAAGCGCATGAAAGACAAGAGTAATCCTCAATATCAACAGTGGCAGAAGGAATACCAAAAGTGGCGACTCGGACGCACAGATGAAGAAATCAAAAATGGCAAAGCTGATTATGCTTCATTTATCTCATCCAAAGCTGACGAAGAAGTAAGGAAGCTGCAAGAAGCAGCCTTACCCGCTCTTAAAGCAGAAGTTCGTGCAGCAGGCGAAGCTACTGTTAAGTCACTACAGCTACAGTCAGGTGCTATGCAAGCTGCCGGACAAGATCGAGGATCACTGGCAGCTTATAAAGAATATCAGGCCAGCCTTTATGAAAAAGCTCCTTTATTCAAGGGTGGCATGGGTAGCACTGAGTTTAAGCAATATCAATCTGGCATGCTCGGTCAGTATAAGCGTGACCTACGAGAACAATATGATGTTGGTATGCTCGGGCTGCAAAGCAATAACTTGGAACGTACTAAGTTAGGGCTTGAACGCACACGTCTACGTGAGGATGTATCACTGAAACTTTCTCATCTTCAGTTAGATGCACAGCGTATCGACATTACCGGCCAGCAGACTCAACTTGAATCAAGACGACTTAATCTGCAGGGACAACAACTCGATCTCACAGGCCAAAAGCTCGGTTTACAAGCTCAAGCCTTACAAGATGAACGTGCTCAAACTCTTTTAGGTATCGCTAAGGGTCAGCAATCGATGAAACGGGTTACCGAAGATTATCAGATTGCTAAGCCTGAAGCACAATTGAACTATCAAGGGGCTCTTCTCAACGAGCGGAGAGCCAACATATCACCACAACTATTTTATGGTAATCTCGGCCCAACATCAGAAGCCGCAAGTGCTATTCGATATAAGGTTGAAGCTGAGTTTGCCAGTAAGTTTGATCCTGGAAAATATGAATCTGCTTATCGAGAAAGTCTGAAGATTCAAGAAGAGCAGATGGGTGTTGATAAGCAGCTGGCCGAACAAAATACAAAACGAGCTGCTTTAGGGCTTGATCGTGTTGAAGAGGATTATGCTTCTGCAATGGCCGATCTAACTGTTCAGCTACGTGGCATGGAACGTCACATGGCTGAAATTGGGATCAGCGAAAAAGAGAATGCAATCGCTCAAGAAAGTAACAAGATCGATAAAGATGAGAATGCACTTGCGAAAAAGGGTGTGACTCTTAAAGAGCAGGAAAACGAACTTGCTAAGAAAGAGAATGCTATCTCCCAGCAACGCACTGTGCAAGATGCCCAAATCACCGATAAAGAGCTTGCCATTAAACAGAAGAGTTTAGACATCCAGGACAAAAAACAGCGGCGTGATATAGGTGAACTTGGTAAAACACTCAAAGACATTGGTGGCACAAATATACCAGGTTTACCAGGCGTTGGTGGTGTTCCGACCTTGACTGGAAAACTGCCTACTGGAGTTCCTACAGGTAGTCCACAATTCACCATGCCTGCTGGAGTTCCTGGAGGTATGGGTGGTGCACCAATCAAGCCTGGACAAACAATTGATATGGGTGGTGGAGTAAAAGCTATTGCCAAGATGACCACTGATGGCAAACTTATGTTTGAGGGTGCCAACGGTTATTCCATTATGGATCAGACTGCCAAGGGTAAGTTTGTAAATGCTCTTGAATCTGGAAATGTTGGTGAGGCACTTAATCTCAGCAATCCGACAATGACACAGGCTAAACTCGAACGAATAAGTTCTCTCCCTGAGCTTGGTCAAAAGTTCGGACTTGAAAATACAGCCATACATGCTGCATATGCTAAGCCACTTGGCTCTAAAAAAGACTGGGAGCGTGTGCGTGAATTGATGGATAACGGCATGACCAAAGAACAGGCCAGCCAACAAGTTATCAATTCTAATGCTCAACGTGCTTATCAAGATGATGTTGCTAAACAAAAAGCGGCCTCTGGTGGTGGTAGAAAAGAAATGGGTAGCATCACAGTTAATGCACCAGTCAGTATAACATCAGAACAGAAAATTGATCCATCATCTCTTCGCCGAGACTTTGAAACTTGGCTTAATGATTGGTGTAAGACTCAACAACTGAAAGGAGGCGGCTAATGTCAGATGTAGTGCTTAATGGCATCACTCTTCCATGTGATCCTGACGATCTAAACTTCGGCGGGAAAAAACGTGGAGCCGTCTTTAAGACTATTGATGGTGGCATAGTAGTCCAGGATCGTGGATTTAACACAGGTGACCAAACAATTCAATTGAAAGGTCGTCTCACTGGAAACTCCATAGTTCAGGCTCTTTATGCTTTATATAGAAGTACCGGTACCACATTCTCGTATACCGACTTCAAAGGTAACTCAGCCACGGTTGTATTTACCCCTGGAGCCGAATCTCTGCGTGTACGTCCTATTAAAGGCTCGAACACTGGTTACGAATATGAAATGTTCCTCACCGTAGTTTCTGGCTCAGTGTTTTGACGAACGGTATTTCTTGTGCTATATTAAGATAGCTGGGAGGCATACCACATGAGCCAGAAACACACCATACTCCTTATACGTCAACGTCCTGCTTTCGGCGATGCTTTACTTCTCGGCCCACTTATCCGTACTATCAAAAATATCTACCCCACCAGCACGCTTACAGTAATGACCGATTCAACCTATATGGCCGGAGCATTACCCTTAATCTTTCGAGGAGTTCCTGGTGTAGATCGCGTAGAATGTGTTCCAAGTCTTGAATGGACTACAGACAGCAATAAATGTGTTGATCCTATTCTACGAGGTGCAGGTATTGAGGCTCCTTATAGTGTGACACACGCTAATCTCGTAATGGATTGCAATGGAGCTTATATGGCTTTTGAAAGACAGTATGGTGGAGATATACCATACGGCATCCAGGAGTTCTGGCTTAAGCATTTCAATTACTATGATAGTACCATCGATCTTCGCCCCAAATGGAACATTCCTGCCACTGCCTTAGAAGCTGTAGATGAATGGCTGACCTCTGTAAATCTACAGAATAAACCTATGGTGGGTATTGTGTTACGAGCCGGTGATAAAGTTAGAGACTGGAATTACAGTAAACACTCAACTGACATTGCCGATTGGCTGCATACTAAAGGTATATTACCAGTTGGTATCGATCCATTTATAAATCTTCGTTCGATCTATGGTGTCTCCTGCATCGGACGCCAGCTTGACTTTGTAGCTGCTCTCATACAACGTTGTAAAGTGATCCTTACACCTGACACAGGGTTATTACACCTCGCAGAAGCCGTAGGAACGCCTACAGTGGGCCTCTGGGGTATTATGCGACCAGAACTAAGGGTCGCAGGCTATCGCTGCAATATCGTGCCAAAAACAAGCTTAGGGCAATGTGACCAGCAAGGTTGCCCATGTTGTAGCTGGAAGTTCCAACGCTGGTCATGTCTCAACAAAATCACACTCCCTATGATTCTTAATGGACTTCGAGAAAGTCTATAATGATGAAAACCAGACCTACGGCTACACTCACGGAGCCTCAAGTTATTGAAGTTCTCCGTAGACTGGATGCAGGTGAATATCAGCATGTCATTGCCAAAGATTATGGTGTGAGTATAAAAACGATCAGTCGTATAAAGACTGGCGAAACATGGAATGAAGTCACACAACGTTTTCGTTCTAAGCATCCACTGGCAAACATAACACAACCTATTATTCGACTGATGCCGGTAAAAGCTGAAACTATTGATACCATCGATACTGTAATAGCCATCAAAAATCATTTTGGTTTTGACTTTGCACAGCCGATTCACTGGGGATGGTTCGATGGGTGGGATGGTTTACACGCTATTGCCTCTGATGGTATCATACTTTGGGAGTCCACTGATCTTGTACATTATGCACAGCATTTAGCTGAATCACAGATAGATGCCCACCCTGTTTGGGCAAATAGAGCAGAAGAACTTCCGACATTTGATCTTGAAGACATCATGACCCTTCCTGTAGGAGACAAGTTTGATATAGAATTGGAAATCGATGGTATTGCAAAACTAACCTGTAATAAGCACCAAGCATTCATCCAACAACGATTCATAAATATAGCTCGTAAAATGAAATTAGACATTCGGGTGGCCGGTAAGCAAGAACACTTCGTATATCTTACCAAACAAAAACCTAAGTCACCCTTGAACACTGTGCATGTTGTAATAGCATGCCTAGCGACAATGACCGATTAGGAGGCATCAAAATGAATGAAATCAGTGACGGAAGTGGAGGATTCCCGGAAGGAGTCCCTATCAAGACAGAGAAACTTGGCACAGAGCCAATCCAACGCTCAGTAGCCAACCAGACCAAGGTAAATGGCATCAAAGACATGCTCACCTATGTTATCAAGGAAGAAGAGATCGACGCTTTCTTCCTTGAGTTTATGGGCACAGCAGCCAAGATGGGGTATCGTCTCCAGGCTGAACCCAAGGTTCTACTCGCTCAAATCGACAAAGCAGCAGAGGCAGGCGCGTGACAGCTCGAAAACCTTACGTTCTCGTAGTTAGGCAACTCGGAGGCGTAGGTGACGTTATTATGCTGAGCTGTGTGTTCCGGGGACTACGTGAAAAGTACCCGGAACACACAATCAAATATGTAACAGCACACATCTACCTTGGAGGAGCCCTCACTGACATTGCTGACCACAATCCTTATATCGATGAAGTTATCTGGATTGAACCATACGAAGGTTGTAGTTTACGAACACGGGAGGTATGGGGTCAATACTATGGTGGCTGTCCTCCAATCGAAAATGAAGTGTTGTGGCAAAAAGCAGACTTGGCCGTTTGCTTAAATACCCCATGCGTAGACTATGAATGGGAACATATGCACGATAAAGCTGTAGAAAAGCCTCGATACCAGATATGGTGTGAAGCAGCTGGAGTTGTGCCAAGTTCATATGCTCCAATCTATCGAATAACTGACGAAGAACGCTTAAAAGCTCATAAAGTATTCGATGAACGAGGCTGGACAGGTCAACGTGTAGTTGGTGTAGGCATCAATGCTTGTGATCCAAAGCGCGGAGTTGCTGCCGCAAAAACTCAGCAAGTATGTGTTGGACTGCAAAAAGCCGGTATCATACCAGTTACTATCGACAATAGTATGTCCATTCCTGGTATTCAATCAATCATAGGACATCGATTACGTGATCTAATTCCCTTACTTGAGTTAATGGATGTTGTCGTGTCTGTCGATAGTGGTCTGATTCATATGGCCGGAGCTGTAGGCACTCCTGTAGTCGGTTTATTCGGGCCAACAGACTATCGAATGCGCATGGGAAACTACCTTGGTAGTGCAACAGATAGTCGAACACTAATGCCTTGTGCACCTTGCTGGTATACATTCCAGTGCCGAAAAGACATCAATCCTGCCCGGCATGTGGAATGCCTACAAAAAATAACTCCAGAGTGTATAATAGAAGAGACATTACGTTGGGTAGACAGAGGCCGAAAAGTTCCACTTAATGAGGCTTCTGTGCTATAATGAACTTATGGCATCTCAGATAGAATTACAAGATGATACCGGCACAAGTATAACCAACTTCGACTTCGGTGCCATTGATGGTGGAGACGATCTTGAGATCAAGTTCTACGTCAAAAATATAGGCGCGACATCTGCAAACTCAGTTCGAGTTTATGCGCAGCGTCTTTCTCAGAATGATGGAATTGATCTCATATTGATGGCCTTCGATAATGGAGGTAATCCCGGCTCCTACATCAGCACTCTGTCAGAAGGACTTGCATTCGGCACAATAGCTGCCGGAGAATCACAGCCGTTTTGGATAAAAGTAACGGTTCCCACAGGCACGACTCCTGCCGGAAACCCAAGACTTTTCAACATAATGGTCGAATACACAGGAACGTAGGAGGAATACACCATGCCTGCAACCTTTGCATGGGCACAAACAGTCGGTGCACCACCCGGAACCAGATCATCTTTAGGTTCGACCGGAAACTTGGCGAACTTTAAGAATATCGATTCCGTTGGAACCAGCGACTATGCAACTCACCCGATCCCAGCGGGTAACAATTCGTATGAAGTATGGCTGCAAGGCTATTTCAGTGGAAGTTTCAACTTCATCTATGATCTTCGATTCTGGATGTCAACAGACTTCTCACCGAATACGGGCTTGACTGTTCGAGCAAATATGACACAGCAAACATTCGCGCAGCCAACCAATGCAACTTCATCCATTGCTACATCTACGATTGGCACCAGCGATCCGGGAGCTGCAAATGTCTCCATAGGCGGGAGTCTTAACTCTTCGTTGTCGAGTAGTGGTTATACTGACTACCTCGTGCTGCAACTGCAGACAACAACTGCGGCTGCCGCAGGAGATACATCACTCGCAACATTCTCTCTGTCCTATATCGAAACCTAAAGGAGGCATACATGACTGTAACACCAGTGGAGATTCCTGAAGACAAGAAACTCCAGGCGTTTTGTGACGACTTACGCCAGCCAAAAGTAACATTTGGTCGTTGCGCAATCACGGGTGAATGGGGTAAAGTGGCTGCCATAGATTTGGGCGACATCAGTATCAACGTTCCCAATATCGAAGATGGTGTTCTCTACGATCCTGACACAAAAGAAGTGACATTCACCAAAGCCCGGCCTGTGATTTTTCAGAATCAAGCTCTGATTTCACGCACAGGTTTAGAGAAATTGATCGCCTATTTGGATGACCAGACTAACCCCATTCCATCCGTCACACCCGAACTGGTTTATAAATGGCAGGTAACCTATACTGATGGTTCTGCTTTAAGTCAGTTTAGAACCAAAGTCGGCACCAATGATGAGGAAGAAGTAATTTCCAGTGAAATTGACTTCCCCAGAATTGCACAATTATCTGTTGTTCCTAACTTTCCAGCCGTCCCTCGGGCAGAAGGACTTCCCACTTACACATTTGTCCGTGAGACTGGTCAAGTCTATCGTAATGGTGAAGTACTCGATCTGATGTTCGATGCTGTTTACCCGGCAGAAATAGATATAATCTATGCTCGGAAAGTGAATATCACTTTTGGCTCCGGTATGGCACCCAATAGTCTTGATCGAAATATTGTAGCAGCACATACATCCGTGTTACAACTACTTGGCTGGAAAGTGGGTGGATTGCACGGTGATGGCCCTGGGTGTATCATTGCTATCGATGAACGGGGTAATTGGCGTCCATATGAGTATATAGAGGGCTGAGATGAGCACATCATTCCCTACTAACTTGGATAATCTATCAAATCCTACCGGGTCTACAGAAACATATAATGTGGACCCGGCTCTTGGTCATGCCAAACAACATACCGATGCAAATGATGCGATAGAAGCTATCCAAGCCAAAGTAGGGATCGATGCTTCAGCCAACACCGATAGTTTAGACTACAAAGTTCGTAATGGTGGATCAATCAGAAAAACAGTCCAGGTGACAACTGATAGTATAGCAGCTGAGGCTACTGATTCTGCCAAGACTCTAACTTTAGGCAAAACTTGTATTGCCTTAAAGATTGAGACTGACTACCCAGCATGGGTCAGAGTATATTCTTCGACAGCCGCTCAAACAGCAGATGCCAGTCGAGAAATTACAGCTGACCCCACAGGAGAACATGGAGTTTTACTGGAAGTATTAACTACCAGTGCTAATCTAGCTTTGGACCTTGCACCGGCTGCCATGTGCTATTCGCTTGAATCGAGTCCGGGCACAACGTTACCAATTACGGTGACCAACAAAGACTCTTCAAGCCGAGAAATCACTGTAACTGTAACAGTGGTTCCAATGGAAGGTTAAAATGGCAAAAACAAGCTTTGTTTCAGTATCAGGCTGCACAAGTGATGCTGCGTTTAGAACACTTGGACTACTAATTAGTGGGGCACTTGAAGCAGTTGGCTTAATAAAAACTGCGGACACTGGTCAAATAGACTGGGGTACCGTTACAAAACCTACAACTACTTATGCAGTTGCAGGCTATGAGATACGTACATTTCCAGCTGGAACATTGCAGACAGCTAACCCACTCATTGTTAAAGTGAATTATGGTAGCACAAATAATAGTGCTAATGTGATGGGCATTCAGATTCAAGTAGGACACGCTACTGATGGAGCTGGAAACTTCACAGGAGATTACTCAGATACCTATAGTCTATACCCAAGCTCCAGTAACTCTAATGGGGCTCAATGTTATGTAAGCTGTGACACAGAACATCTTACCATCGCACTGTTTTTAGGCATATCTGGCACCACAACAAACTACTCGATTGTATGTAGTATGGATCGTCTACGTGATTCCGATGGTGTGGCTCTTGATACTGGAGTCAATATCCTCACTATGTACTCCGGCTACTTCGGCCAGCGTATGCTTCCAGCCACAGGTGCACAATTCCCATCCTCAGCCTTAACCCAACCAATGGCTTTATTCCCTGGTGGTTCCGGGGCACAAACAGTAGTTGGTAAAAATATATGTTTTTCAAACGTCTACCCATACTTAGGCTGCACTGGAAACCCTGACATGAATGCAGTTGTATATCCAGCTGGTAATATGCCTATAAATGGTGGTGTTGTCATTCAATTCCCAGTCTATGGTGTCCTACATGATTATGTTCTTGTTGGTCCATATGTAGGAACTTATGGTGGTAATACTACGGCACAGTGGGGGCTAGGAGTCCGATATGAGTAAAACAGTCTATTCAGTGGCACCAACCAACAGTTCTACTGCGACATTCCGCTTATGGGGCAAAGCACTTTCTGATGCACTAGAAGCTGTAGGCTTCATAAAAACAGCAGACACCGGACAAATAGACTGGACTTCCGTTTCAGTTCCCGGAACAAGTACATATGCTGGTTATGAGATTCGTCGTCTGTCCGATACACTTCAGGCTACTACACCAGTATTCGCAAAAATCGAATATGGCACAGGCTCATCATCTACTTATCCTAAGTTACAGATCACAGTTGGACGTGAGACAGATGGTGCAGGCAATATTATAGGTGTATCGGCGACTGCTATAACATTTGGTGGTGGTGCTCAATCTGCAACTGCTTACGACTGCTATGTTTCAGGTGGTGAGGGTTATGTAGCATTCGGACTTTACATAACCTCCTCAACAACAAGTCATCCTTGGTTATTTTATCTTGCACGACCTCGTGATGCAAATGGTACGCTTAATGAACAAGGTATCAATATAGTAGGACAATCAGCCAGTGCAACATTCTACCACCAATGGTTACCCGAGATTGGCTCTCCAGTTCCTTATACACCTGCAGGTGGTCCATTTTGTTCTGGACCAAAATCAGGAACAGGTGCTTATGGAAGTACAGTAGGCATATTTCCTATCTTTACAAATATGGGTTTTGCTGCACACCCAGATGGTATAGGAATTGCTGTTTTTGCTGCAGACATCGGAGCCGGTGGTCAAGTTATATCAGTTTCAGTTTTTGGTGCAAACCATGACTTTGTATCATGTGGTGTCGGAAGTGGTGGTTTTATCAATGGTAATTCTACTGCCAGCACACTACTTCTCAGGTGGGAATAAATGGCAATCACAGCGGGAAGCATGGGTGCAGATACAACTGACCTTTATATATCAACAGAACGATCCATCTGCACAGAACCAACCTATATGAAAGAAGATACTTGCACGAGAACCTATGTCGATGGATTCCCGAGCACAGGAGCCGTACGTCCAACTGAAGGCCAATTACTACCAAGATCAACGTAGGAGAACAATGCCGTGGCTACTCAAACAATCGGCCTTAGCGCATTCATCCTACATGAGCGTGGTGGTCCCCATACCTACGATCAAGCTGGTTTAACTTACGACCAGCTCGGGATTCTATACGACAGTAATCCACCCTACATCAGGTCTTTCCAAGGCAAAGCTTACCTGATGAATCCATTCAGCTACCAAACCATCCAATTTCAAGCACGAATGTTGGGTGCTAATGTAGCCACACTAAGCATGCGTTCACGCCTGGCAAATCAAACTATCGCAACCTTGTCCATGCGAACATTCATACGAAACACGGCTTTTATCAGCTCACAAAGTCGTATTTCTGTTGTGACTAATCAATCAATCAACTTTACTGGTCGAATTACTCCTTGTGTTCGATTTACAGCACAAGCTCGAATCAGTCAAGTAAGACCTGTAGACATACAGTTCATGGCTCTTTTACGGCCAGCCGGACATATTCGTCTTCAAGCACGAATATTGCACTACCACCAAGAAGAACTTTCCAGTCAAGCTCGACTTTCACAGTATAATGTCTTCACAACCACCACTCGTGCTCGCATAATTTATTTGAGCACGATTGATCTGCTGGCACGTATAAAGCAACATTACACACAACTACTTGCCAGCAGAACTCGCATAGCCAAGAAATCAACGAAAACTGTAAGAATCAGAGGTAAAATCTGGCCTTACTCTCGTTTGATGGCACGTGCTCGAATCAAAGATGTTTCCTGGAAGCGAAGATACATAAATGCTCTAACAAAACCTTTGGCACAAGGCACTATTCCGGGCCGTGGTGATCTTCTCAGACACACCAATGGAAACATCTATTGTGTCTATGCTGATGTTTATATGAATGCTGTAAGTGAGCGCAGGCTTTATCTTTCGATCTCAACGGATAATGGTTTGACATGGGGCACTCGGATTCAACTGACTTCCGGTTATATTGACAATATGCCAAGTCTCCTACAGTTGGATACCTCCAGCACAACATCGGACATAGGTATTGCCTTTGTCAGGGGTAACCCACGCAACATCTATCGTTTAATATTCACCACAACCGGAACTGTGAGTTTTAGCCCACAACCGATTATGTATGGTGCTTATACAACTAATAATGCTATATACCCTAATCTAGTGAAGCTTACATCGGGCAAATACCGAATCTACTATCTATCCAATGCGCTCTCTTCCTACCTGGCATACTCAGACAGTCCGAGCACGGTTTATACTGGCACAACACAATGGAGCAGTGTTGCTGCTAAATATCCCGGTGGAGTGAGTAGTAATTACATGGCAAGCCTATCTGTAAGACGCCATGCTGACTCTGGGCATTTCATAGCAATCGTAACATATATGACTGCAAAAGATGGTGCAACAAGTCCTGTATCTTACCTCGATGCAAATATGGTCTACGCATTAGCCATGACTGCATCAGCTGATGAAGGTGTCAACTGGTCAACTCTACAAGTAATGGATAGTTCATCAGATACTCATTTACTGTCCTTAAAAGAGAAATCCTGTCCAATCTCTGGTGACTTCACTGAACTAAGTGATGGGAGTATTGGTTTACTCTATCAGAAAGGTGATGTACACCAAGTCATAGATACTCAAACCTCTGTTACGTACGATAGTTACACTCGTTGTGCTGGCGTTATCTATGACACATTGCGTGAGACTCTGATTATTGCTGAAGCGAATACAGATTCGTACGGAGATCGTACTTTATACGGTGGTCTCCTATTCTGCAAACGAAATACACAAGGTGTATTTGAGGTAACTTTTGAGCTTAATCCTCGATCAACACCTCCTGTATGGTCCACAATTTTACGTGCAATAGCACTTAGCCCCGATAGTCGCTACTTACTATTAGCTGCTGACGGTGGTATATCAGTGCTCGATATGCAAGCCGAAAGCCATGAAGATTGGACATTTCAAGAGTTTCGACAATCAACATGTTCATTCCTTAAAGGAAATGACATTGCATGGGCTGACTGGCTATCAAATACAAAAATAGCCTTTGGGTATAGCTCAGGACAAGCCTCTGGTTATACATGGGGAGGAGCTTTTGATCTTACTGATCCTGAGAGCACTTACTACGGTCTGTACGCCACTTCTAGTGGTAGTAATAACTGGTCTACCAACCATACCTGTATCATCCAAGATGGAGTTATTTTCGCCATATGCAATGGCTATCTGGTTGCTTCTGATGCAAACACAGGTGCATTTTTAAGCTCATACTATCCTGGTTCAAGTTTAGGTTCAAATACTCTTGTTTATGATGCTTTGAATAGTGAGTGTCTGGTATCCACTTCAACAGTACTTTACTGTGTAGGATTTAATTGGATAACCAAAGTGCTATCACTCCAACGCAGTTTTTCAGAATCAAGTGGTAACCCACGTATACTCCAAAGTGGAGACTACTTTGGGAACGCTGAAAATAACATCATAATCCCACCAGAATCAAATGCCAGTGATTACTCGGTTAGTGTGTACAATCCATTAACTCAAACCGTTATCGGGTTCATCCATGGAACTGACATCACACCTGGCTTAAGCATATACGATGACAATAATCAGTATAGTAATCCAAAAATCCTCGATGTAGATGGTAAACAATGGCTGATATGGACTGGGGGATCGGCGGGTCTATGCTTCATGCCAATCAAAAATATAGGTAAGCTTCGCTATGGGGTTTTTGTCTATAATCAGACGACAAAACAACTGGAAGAAGGCGATGCTGCATTCTATGATATTGAAAATGTGCGTACAATCAACTCTGAAGACTACAATCAGCTAGAGTTTCCACGTTTAGTCTCTCGAACTGATGGTGCTTTACTAATCTACTGTCGTCTATCAGACATCACACGTGCAAGTCAGCCCTTTGCCCCAATCATAGCTCTTGGCTGGACAGATGGTATGACTCTAAGCATGCGCGGTCGAATTGTGCTACCTACTTCAATCTATATGCGTGGACGCATATCATTCTCATATACAAAAACACTAAGCTTACAAGGTCACCTTGTCCCCGCTGGACATATTCAATTTCAAAGTCGTATCTTGAATAGCTACACAAAAACGTTCGATATGACTGCCCGAATTAAACAGACTTATAGTGCTACCCTAGACATGCAGGCATTCTTACGAGGAGCTGGTCACTTTGAAGCCCGTGCAAGGCTGCTACACGCCCGATCCTACGCTTTTACAGCAAAAGCCAGGATATTAGTCACTCCACTACGTACAGTGGCTTTCAGAGCGCGTCTGACACATTTACAGAGCTTAACACTTAAAGCTCGGTTGATTCCCAAACGATCTATCTATTTGCGTGCTAAGATCAGTCACAGCTACACAAAAACATTATCGAGTAAAGCACATATCCATATACTCGGACGCCCAACTATAAGTTTCACGGCTATCATCCAAAAACAACAGTTGAATACCTTGGCCCTCCAAGGTTATCTAATGCATGGATCAGCTCCCGAGATGCGCGGACGTATAGCTCAACGCCAGGGTTGGCCGGAACCAGATAGTGGAGATGAACAGTGGTATGTTTTCACTGAAACAGCTCTCAGAATCAGAGCAAACATTGGAGATGTTACTTACAGCAGTGCTTCGTTTAGTGGTCGTGGTCGTATCAGACCATTCCGATTGACTACTTTATCAACTATGGCAAATGTAGTGCTTTGTAACTCAATACAGATGCAGGCAAATATCAAACCATGGCGATCCTACGTCTCACTACCGTGCACCTTTGATGTTCAAAAACTGGTAACCAAACGCATTCGTATGGTATTCTATACTCAAGGATTCTACAAAACAAGTGCGCTTACTATGCGAGCAAATATCGAACGGACGATCACGGCTCGCTTCACAGGACACTTTATTGTTCCTGCAGCTACTATCACAAGTTCAGTTATTACAGTATCCTACAGTAGCCAGCTTAAGTATGTAAGACAATTCTCAATCAAAGCATTCATACTGGATCAATAGCATGCCAACAATCAATGACAGCTTACGAGATGGACGGGGTATTAAGATACTTGATACCCAATTAGACAGCACTGCCAACCAGGTAGGAAGATATGATCTTCTCTATCATACCAATGGCAACGTCTATATCGTTTTCGCTCGTAATTGCCAAACTTATGCGTCTGGAGCTGTTGCTGACCGCCAGATTTGGGCCGCTGTTTCTGCCGATGGAGGTACAACATTCTCAACTCCAGTGCAGATCACCAATCGAACTGGTTACTGGCATGATTACCCATGCATATGCCAAATCGAACCGGATGACATTGATTCTCCGATTGGGGTCATATACCAGTCTGCTTCTAATTGGAACAGCACATACAGTGCTGCTCAAAATAAACCAATTCCATACAGATTTCTTATTGACACTGATCTAAATAGAATCAGTCCTATAGATGTATTAACCAACTATATGTCTGATTGTTCAGAAGGATCATTACTCCGAGCCAGTAATAGTTTTATCTACTTTACACTTAGTAGCACAGATGACGCTTTTTACATATGGGAAAATCAAATTGTTGAGTTAAACTCGGCTGATGGCTTCCTTGATAATGCATGGACACGTCGATATGTGTCAAACTTTGGTGGAACAAACGATGTATTATCCTTTCAAGTTCGCATTCTAAGTAATGGCGATCTTCTGATGGTATTTGCGGGCAAGACCGCTTCTACAGGAGACTTAGAACTCACAAATCTGTTTTATACAATCTCAGCAGATGAAGGTTATACATGGAGCACCCCAGTTGCATTAACCAGTTACACAGGCACACCCGCCATCGACATTGTAGGGCTCACAAGTGTGCTGGCTACTGATGCAGCACAACTATCTGATGGCTCTATTGCTATTGCGTTCCAAGAAGGTATTCCACCACAATCGATAGGCTACTACAGTTCTCCATCTTATAGCATTGGTTCATATGGACGAACACCAGTAGTGCTCAATGGGCATAATTATATGCTTCTTCCCGTCTCCTCGGGTACTATTAGTGGCTTAAACGTTTATGATTTGACCACACAAACAATACTACTTAGAATCACAACATCGAGCACTCCTCCTGTATGGAGCCAATCAATATACCGAATTGCTGTGAGTCCTGATGAAAAATATCTTGCTGTTGCAACAGATTTAAGTCTGGATATTTTTCATATCGAAGACTCAAATCCTGCCAACTGGACAGTAACCAGCCTACGCACTACAACTACACCAGCCTTACGCGGTAGCACAATCTATTGGGTTGAGTTTGTAGATGATACAACGCTTCTTTTTGCTTATTCATCTTCGGGCACATCATATGTATGGGGTGGCAAAGTAGATGTGACAAACATTGCTGGAGGAATTACAGACCTCTACAGTGCCGGTCGAAGTGTAACAGGTTTTAGCTATCCAACCATGCTTACGCCTTACATCGATGCCACAAATGATCGAGTATATGTATCAGGTGGATCAGCTATATGGAAGACAAAAATATCAGATGGAACAGCAGACTATGGCTTATCTATTAGCACTTCCGGGTTAGAGTTTATAACTTATGATTCAGTAAATAATCAATATGTGATAGCTGGTTCATCTGGCATCTACAGATATTCAGACACAGGATCAACTTTCTCATTCATTGATTCAATAACATTAACGTCTACACCAAACATGCTACCTGCTAATATCTATTCTGCTATTGCTTACCCTGATAGTGGCATAATGTTTCACTTTAATGTGGCTCCTGGTTGGTATGATTTTGTCACACGGCAGTGCATTGGTCCGTTAATTAGTACAAACGATGATCTACTAGGGCTTCGACAGTACTCAGATAACCCTAATAATCCACCACGCTTTTGCCGAAATGGGACATGGGTCACACTTGGTGGTTCTGACTATGTACGTTTCTTTCCGATCTTAAACGTTGGTCGATTACGTTGGGGCATATTCTCCTATGATCCTATCACAAAAACCTTAGACACAAGCAGTTCAGATTTCTATAATCTCGTAGATGATACATGGGTTCCAGCTGCAGACTGCGATCAACTCGTAATCCCTAAAATATGCCCTGCACCAAGCGATAATGTGGTCTTGGCTGCATTCCGATACCAACCAGGGCATATCGGTGGACGTGCTTTAGCTTTTGTCACAGGTGTTATGAATCTGGAGCATCAGCAGCTCAGTATGCGAGCTTCTATCGCTAAACGTGAACCAGCTGAAACTACCACAATGCGTGGCCGAATTGCACAAACTACAATCAGAACTCTCGGAATGAAAGCACAAATCCATATGGCTCAGTGTCTTAAAATGCGTGCCTGGATTATCCCAGAACAAACACAGACATGCACTATGCGTGCTTCAATCCGAGCACTGAAATCCCAAAGCTGGTCAATGCAATTTACTGTCCAACAGCTCGTGAAAACTCGTAGATTCCGATTGCGGTTCACAGTCAATACGGGGTATACTGGTAATTGGCAGATGACGATGCGTGCCAAGATTCTTGGCTACAACTACTACCGTTTCACAGGACATTTCATAGTTACAGCATCACCGGCTACTACCGGTGCATATTCATTCACTGTCGATACATCTGGACGTAGAATGTTGACAATGAAAGCTTATATAGGATCACCAGCATGAGCCAGGACTTAAACATAATTGAAGTATCTATAGAAGACTCACTTGGTCAAATAGCCAAAACTTGCACATTAACTTTGGCTCCGGCTTCTGCTGTCACTGCACCAGTTGCAGAGTTTGGACGCCCTGGCGATACTCCACGCCTATGCTCAACTGATATACGACCTAATGGCGTGATATTCGATATTGTGGCTGGCTACGGAGGCGTTGTCCCTCATGTAATCTTTAGTGGCTCTATCGAATATATGGATGATCTTGATGATGCCGAAGCTATGACATTCAAAATCATCCTATCAGAAGTTCCAAGAGGTTTTCCTCATAGGCAAAAACGAAGTGCTGTCTGGAATATGACTGATAAAGGCGAAGACAGCATGGAGGCTGTAAGTGCTCACCAGGTTTTATCCACAATCTGTGGAAAGGCTGGTATTGGCGTAGGTCGATGTGACTTCCCAGACTATAATATCTGGGGTACATACGAAGTGGCCCAACAATCTCCCATAGAAGTGGCTCAAAGTCTTTATGGCCCATTCAATATCAGTGACCATTTGAAATACTTTACTCGAATCGATAGAAATGGTCTGAATGTCATTGCCGTCAACTACGCCAAAGCATCTGGTATAGCACACTACGAGCCCGCTTCACTGCTTAAAAGACAATCACACTATGAAGTATTTGTGCCCGAAATCACCAACAATGGTGACATCCTACTCACTGGTGGAGATCGTTACACGAATAAAGCTGATGCTTTAGGGCATTGGGAAGTAGACTGTTATCATACTTACTATGAAAACTCCTCCGATCTGACAGAAGGTGCCGGTGTCACTCGTGAGACAGAGAAATGGTCAGATTTTCAATTCAGAGTTGAGCTTACTATCCAAAAAGAAGTAATAGGAGACAACACCACAATCAATATCCCAGCCATTCCCGGTGGAGATATTGATACCGTAGTTGCGGCAGTAAAAAATGGTGATTTTGATACATGCACCATTCTTGAAAGCTTTTGCACTCATATATTCGAGCAAGTATCAGGTGATATTCGTGGCAGCTATATGGTAATGCAGGAACGCGAGACCAATGTTACCTATGAAGAGAAAAACTTCAATGGAAACGGTATGCTTGCAACTTCTTTTATGGATACTACGAAACTTGTCCCGACTTATGATGAGATGGTAGAATCCCATAGCTGTGGTGATGGATTAGCTCCAACACATATGGTGCGAAACTGGTACTTCTATGATGAAGTAGGATCACCGTCTGCAACTGTTACAGCCGAATATTATTATGCCCGAGGGTGGCATCTAGCAAAGACCAGTGTTCAAAGTGGTGAGAACATGGGTATGACTAATGCTCAGATTCAGTTCTACCTAAATGCCTGGAATGCTTTAGAGAATCCACCTGCTGTACAGATTCCAAAGAAAGGTGTCCGATTCACCAGCAGTAAGACTCCTCTTTGTAAATACATGCTTCTTAACGGGACAAAGCTTGAACCGTTAATTATGCCCAAACTTCAAGCAAATCAGTCGTTTATCATAGACGAAGCATACTGGGCTGCTCTTGCAAAGTCACGTGCTGCAAAACAAATCAGTGGTCCTGGTATGGATTATGGTGGTCTTGGTAAAATCTGGAGTATAGTAACACAAGCTATGGCTTACCATACAGGTAGTTTCTACTGGCTCGTTGTCTCCGGGACTTACAGTATTGACACAACTCCTGTAGTTGGGGAATCAATCAAAGTAGGTGGAGCTGCTGGCATTTGTGAATCATATAAGCATATGATTACATCAGATGAAGCAATCACACAAATTACACTAAGGAGGCTGGCATCAGACTAATGGCTGACCAACTCTTAGAATACGGCATAGTTATCGCTTTAAGCAAAAATCCTGACTGGTGTACTATCACAGACGGTTACTTCAGTGCGTCAGCATATATCTCAAGCGGAGTAACTGTTCAAGTAGGTAAAAGCTACATGGTCCATAAACGTGGCACTACTTACTACATAGGTCAGGAGATTCAAAGCTAAATGAGCGATCCAGTCGTATGTAAAATATGCGGTTTTGCAAAAGAATCAACCGCAAAAGAACAGACACAGGCTGTTAAGAGTCAGGAAGATGAAAGTACTGAAGCTTTAACAGGTGGATTTAACCGTGCCTACCACAAAGCAGACGCAGCCATCGTTTTTGTCTTGGGTTATAAAACCAAAGATGGTGGCGTAAAAACTCGACAAATAGACGTTTTCTCTGCCATGAATGGCTATCATATTCGCTCAATGCCTGATCGCCGATACCGTAATCCTGTAATGGTTGGTGGTGGCGACAACTTCATTGCTGTTGTAGATCGCTTCCAGGATACCGATGTCATCCGAATCACGGATAAATACTTTGGTCTTACTGAAGATGACTTCGATGACTATGGTCTTCCTCGGGAAGAAATAGACCTTGATAAAGTCGATGATCTACTGCAAGTTACAACACCCCAGGGCAGCCGAGTGACCGGACTTACCATCCTTCCCCGTGGGATTTTAATAGCTAACATCACAAAAGAAGATGGTATCCCACGCTACATCAAAGTTGATGTACGCACAACTTTAGGACAAGACACACAGCCTGGTTTCAATGGTATAGATACCCTGACAGACCCTTTCTATTCGTGGGGTAACATGATAGGGGCTCCGGCTCCATATGACATTGCTCTCGGCTCCAGTATGCTTCTCTTTGCTACAATCATAAGTGATGGTCAAGATAAACATGGAGTAGCCATAGTTGATCTTACATTGGGTGAAGTAATAGCCTATGTCGGTTTACCAAGTAAGTATACACCTCTTCAGGTATCACACGGGCAAGGAGTTATCCATGTTCTTGTAAAAGATGAAGATGCACCGGTATCTGATAACGAGACTGATCCTACGTTCGGTAATAAAGTTCTCCGTATCCCAGTCATCTATGGAAATTACATGCTCTCTGGCGGTCTTGAAAACGATGCTATGATTCTGGAACCGCAAGACTACCAAGTTTCAAAAACCTATCAGGTTAAAGATGCTGCGAGTGAACAAGACACAGATTTACCCGCTTACATAGAAGGTGCTCGTCAACTGAATAGCAACTATGATGTCGATGCAATCGGAGACAAGGTGACAGCCGAAGATATAAGTGTAACGGCCCCTAGCGGCCTCTCAGAGGGCCAAAATACGGCTTCTAGCACAGAGCTTGCCTCCAGACCTCAGACCACGGATTCTGATGCAGCAAGCAACACCTATGACGATTCTCGAAATATACCTGTGAAAGTTATCACTCTACCTGATGACAGACGCATATTTGCTATCGGAACTGTTGGAAATACATTAGTTGAGGGTGGTTATGCATGGGATGAGGCTAATACAGAAGACCCCAGAGACACCAGCAAACCTCTCTTCTTCGTATTTCACAATTCACACTATGACTATCTGTCTGATGGTGGATTCATCTACGGTTGCGTAAAAGAGGTAAATAAAACTGATGCAAGTGGAAACGTAATCAACGGCTCCGATGGAGAACCTGAAACTGAATATAAAAGTGTAGTTGTCACAAACGATTTCACTCCAATAGCTATGGGATTCGATAACCAAGCCGTCCCTGGTGTGCTACGCACTTTACCTGACATGGGTGTGGTCTTAGTCGATGCAAAAACAAATCGTCCTATGTATCGGCATCCAAAAAATCTTGGAGTAAAAGTCTATGCTGGCTCATACGCCAGTGCTCAATACACTGATGAGAATAAAGTCATTCGTTCAGTATGTTCCGATGAAGCTGACAGTTTGGCTACTACATTAGATGGCATCACACGACCTATAACGCCACCAGCAGCTCGAAAACCAGAACGCGATCCTACACCGCATGAAATACCTGGTTATGATCCAGACTACTATCCTGTAGAAGCCTATGGAAATGCACACGAGTATGATATGCCTTTTGAGGTATTAAGCAGAAGTGTGGTGCCTGGCAGTGATAAAGCTCTTGTCCAGCTGGCTCATAGTTCATGGAGTATGCGTGAAGATAACATAGCAGCTATCACTCCCGCCTTACTCCCTGAATGGCGTGATGGCCTTATATTTGATATGGAGCCAGTTGTCACTATCGACAAAAACTCAGAAAATGGCGAGACATTCTGGGAAAAAGGGTCTTCATCCAATGATCCAAGTTTTGTCGCTACAGCAGCCGGTGGTTTCTGGTTCCTTGACTTACTCAAAGTCCGCACTCGTTTGAAAGACGAATATGAAGAAGACCTTATAGAGCTACAAGAGCAGCTTCAGACTCTCCAGGATCAAAAACAAGCCTATGAAGATGAATTGAACGGTGATCCAGCTCCTACTAATGAGCGAAAAACACAACTTCAGAGTCTTATAACGAGCATAGAAAATCAAATTACATCTGTTGAAAACCAGATCGATGCAAAAAAAGATGCCATAGCTGAGTGTGGTGATGACTACGACAGTAATCCAGTAATGTTTCGCACTCCCCGGAATATCTTAAACAAAGTCTACAAGCTGGATGCTCATAATGCACAGACCATTGATCCTATAGAAGGCACTCAAAACATCAAAAGTGTCACTCCCATTGATGAAGGAAATGGTGCATGGGATTCCTGTAATGTTGAGATAGTTCGACACGATACTGAACTGAACACAGACGTAACCGAAACAAAAGAATGCGGCATTCTTGTTGATCCCGGCATCCGTAGTTGGATTGGTCTCGATGTCAAATGTAATTACTGGGGAGTCTTTGTAAATGGTATAGCTGGCTACTCTTTCGATGAGACCATAGAAAACGGTCTTGGCCGATGTGCTGGCACAAATAGAGTATATTCACACTCACCCGGAGATAATCCCTTTGATTGGGTTGATGGTAGCATCTATGAAGCTGGTTACATTTGCAGCCCATGGGGAGATGGTGCCTGGGGTCGATTTGAAGTACTTGTCGAGTTTAATGGTAAGCCAGCCAAGAAAATAGCAACCAGAGTTACCTACTATGAACAGCTATATGATCTGGCTCCATCTGAATTACAAACTCGTCTTATGGCTGATATGTTGGTCGAAGATGATGTAGAGAATGGATTTCACGATGGAAAAGTCTATTATTCTGACGAGATAATCGATGAAGTCCGTATCCGTATACGGTTAGTCAACTATGCTACCGATGTCTTTATGATCGGCTTCAAAACGCTCTCTATCGATCATCCTTGGTGGTGGAACTGTCCTGGATATGATCCAGGGTATCTGGCAGGTAATAACTGTGAAGCCATGGGTTGTGGTAATCTTACGTGCACATCTCTGATGTTTGGTGGCGATCATAAGCTCTACCCAGCCCAAGAGTCAATACCACTGACACGACAGCTTATATGGGAAGGTGAGGCCACATATACCATCAAAGATTCTGACAATCCTTATCTTCAGGATGGTTTACAAGTTGGTTATTTTATGGACTGTTATTTCAATTTTGATCTTATGGCACCTATGACAGCTTATCGTGTTGACATCAGTGAAGATACATACAAACCCGGCGAAACAACAGGGCTATAATGATACTCTATACCACATTCAATCAAATATTGGCTGCCATGGAAGACGCCACAACATACCTAAAGTGGATCGAAGATAAACTTACAGGTAATCGAAACACCTATGGCTTAGATACGCCCATTTACATCCTCGATGTGTTGAATACTATGGGGATTCATGATGCTCTCTTACTGATGGACTGCTGTATTCAAGATGTCACTGCTATTCGGAAAATCATCGGTATAGACCTTGCACGTAATTTCCAGGGAGCATGGCAAGCTTACACCTCTGCTGGGGATATGGGCAAATTAGATAACCTACTTGTATTTGCTGAACGCTGTATGGATGCTCAAAGTGCTGATACCACACGCTATGACTACTGTGGTGATCCTATCCCAGGCAGCGGTGATGTGACTTCAGCTCAAGTAGATACATTGATTACTCAAATAACTGCCATTTACGATGAATGGGTTTACTCTATACCAGTGCAGCCAATCTATAGCTGGACACCTGTCGGGGCTACTACGCGTACAAATGATAGCATACCAGCCTATCAGCAAGATGAATGGGCTTATGAAACTGAAGCTTATGTAGATTGGATGAATCCTGGTAGTTCACTCAAATCGAGTGATGTTGCTTCTATGGGAAATAAAGATATTGCTCAATCCATGGCAAATGATCCTGACACATTCTACAACATCTCCCTACAACTCCAACAGAAAATACTTGATACTACCAACTACCTTTACCAGCGAGTTAAAATCTGGCCGAGAGGTAGTGATACTATGGTTATCAACCATGAAGCACAAGCTGCTCAATATGCAGCCAAAGCAGCTATTGCAGCTGCACGTCTCGCTTCCAGGGGTATAGGCAGCCTCACAACAATTATGCTATACTGTCAACGAGCACAAGCATCTACCAACTCGGCCAACTATCGAGCAATAACTCGTGCTATGTTACGAACCAGAGAACTCGGCTCTATGATAATGCCCTATCCGGCATTCCCAGCTGATGATCCGGCTTACGATATTGAAGTGGACATCATCAATCAGGCACAGAATCTTAGGGCTTCATTGTTCCGAGACCAAGCATTCATTACCCAGTATGATGCAGATTATAACGGTGACTTGAATGCTACTGAGTTCATAGCCCTCGAAAATGGGGTAAGAACAGCTATGAAAGCAAAGGCAAAAGAACTGTCCGATGCTTATTATGCTGCACAAACTTCAGGTGGCACAGATTTAGTAGCCACGATTGACGGTATACTCAGAGGGTATCTGGTGTAAAATATATCTAAAGCTATTTCCAGGAGGCATCTATAATGCGTCGATTGAATGAACTGCTATTACATACAAGCACGGAATATGCAGAACTTCTCCTGGGAGTAATATCAACATTCACAGGCATTTGGCTGTGTTTCCCCGTTTGCCATGCTGGTTTCTGTGACTGGCAACTCCAACAACATGTCCCGGAATATTGGGGTGTTATGCTCCTGATCGCTGGTCTCCTCAAACTATCTGGAATCCTCTGGTTGGTATTCAAAATCCGTCAAACTTCATGTGGGATTGCAACTCTTGTATGGTTCTTTCTTACCTTGACCTTTTTTATGTCTAACCGACCTGAGTTCTGTACGATGGCGGCTCCTCTAACCCTTGTATTAGCCGTCTTCAACGCCCTAATCTACATCAAACTATGGATGGTAACTCGATGAACTGGGAAACTCTAGTGGTGGCCCTCCTTGGTGGAGGACTCGTACAAGGCATTGCAAGTCTGGCAAGTTATTATGTAAGACGAAAAGAAATCAAAGTCACTGATGATGCTGGTGTGCGCGATTCACTTCAAAAACAAGTGGACGGTCTTATGAAAGAGCGAACCCAACTCATAGCTGAGATTGACAAACTTTCTGATCGATGTGGTGACATTGAAAAAGAAAATCGTGAGCTGAGTCGGCAAAATAGAGAGCTAAATGAGGAAATAACCAAGTTACGTAAAGAGAGTTTCGATAAAGAGTGTGAAATGACATGTAAAATCGATACTCTTAAACAAGAGGTCGAGAAACTGAAAAATGCGTCTTGTTGATCGCATAAAACGAGCTGCTACAGCCAAACTTAAGCATATTCGCTTCGATGGTAGTATCAGCACTGACATTACCCATTACTGCCCGGAATGCGGATTCCCCAAGCCGGAACGTACAGTGCTGCCCGGAGTAGATTTTGACGAGCATGGCTGGTATCAGGTAGAACAGTATACCTGTCAAAATACTGATTGTGGTCATACTTGGAAAGAGAAAGTTATCGTTCAGGGTGGTGGCCGTGTTCACTACTATGGAGGTAATCCACGTGGCTAGAGCAACTGAACTGAAGAATCCTGATGGATCACATGGTGGTTACTGTGTCTTTTGCCCGGCTTGTAAATGTGGGCATATGTTCGATAGTCGTTGGGAGTTCAATGGCGATATGGACAGACCTACATTCCGACCATCTATGCTTGTCCACGAACACAAGTTTGGTAATCGTATCAGACCGGCTTGCCACTCATTCATAACCAATGGCTTTATCACATTCCTTGATGACTGTGGTCACGAACTGGCCGGACAACAAGTAGAGCTACCTGATTGGGATGAAATGGAAAAGCAGCCTTGCATCCCTTGTGAAGAATGTGCCAAAGAGCCATGCTGTGAAGATCATAAAGAAAACCCCAATGTAGTTGGCTGCATCGACGGTGTACGCCTCTAAATCCCCGCATTTGTACCAGGTGTCTCTTTCTTCGATCCATGCTATACTGTCCCTATGTTACAGCGTTTTGTGGCTTGCATGCTATTGATATTGAGTAGCGTACAGCCTTTATCTGACAGTCCAAAACCCATACTTCCCACACCCAAAAAGAAGATTGTGCAGAAACAACCTGCCGAAGTGTGGTATGATGGACAGGTCACAACCTATGCGAAATACTTTGAAGGTCGCCGAATGGCCTGTGGACGTATATTCAGGCATTCGGGGCACGACATAGCTTGCCGTGGTGGGATTTTAGGCCGTAGGGTAGAACTTCGATATGGCAAAAATGGCCGATCCGTGTGTGTCATTTCAGATCGTGGCCGACTGCCTTTCCATCAACCGTCCTGCTGGCAATTCGACGTACCCAAACAAGTGGCTCGTGAGCTTGGACTATATTCACTCAAAAACGGGAAAACCGACCGTAAAATCCGTTGGAGGTATATCGAATGACTCATTACTTTGCCGACTGGCGTTTGTGGCTCCTATCATTACTCATGGGGCCAATTGCATGGATCATCATTATCAAAACCTATCTCGTTTTAAGCAAACAGCTTGGCTACATCCGCAAATGGTATGTCGGCCTCCCAGTTTACTACTGGTTCTGCATGCTTCTCATCATTCTCGGTGCCAAGAATCTTAGCCCTAAGCATTGTGAATGGCGTAGATTGGACGGTAAGTGGTATGTAACCGTAAACACGCCAGGATTCCAAGCAGAAGGGCCAAAGAAATGACAACACCCATCGTCCTGTACACGACACCAACACTCGAAAAGACAGACTCGACCGGAAAGACCTTATTCTGGGAAGGCTATGCATGCCAAAACCCAGAAGAAGGCTATTGCTATATCTATTCAATCTCCTGGCAGTCACTCAAAAGTGGTGGCTCTTCAGCCCGAGTTACAAGTGACCATAGTAAGGTCAAAGGCAAAAATGTGGGCCGTGCCAATGAGACCTCGGACGAAGAGCAGGCTATCTTCGAGATCGGCGTTAAAGAGCGCGAGAAGCGCGATTCTGGCTATCATGAGGCCGGACAAGAGGCTGACATCCTACCACTGCCAATGCTGGCCCACGTATTCTACGATGTGATGGCCTACGAGTTCGACAAAAAGGGCAATCTTATCCGTGAATATGTGAAGACCAAAGGTCAAAAAGCCAAAATCAAGTTCCCATGTGGAGCCCAACCCAAGTTTGATGGCGTCCGCTGCCTGATGGACAGTGAAAAAGCCTGGAGCCGGAACGGTAAACTCTGGAAACCTGAGATCGTAAGACACCTGATGTTCGATACCAATGGTAGTATACTCGATGGAGAACTGATTCTGGCTCCTGAAGCCGGAGGATTCCAGAAAACCACATCTGCAGTCAACAAAGTATCGGAGCTGACACCCCACCTGCAATACTACGTTTATGACTGTCTGCCGGACGAACACAACATCGATGAGCATACGCCTTACAAGCAGAGGTATGCATACCTGCAATATATGTTCAGAAGTGCCAAAATGAGCGGCCTACTGCCCGAAAACGTGATTCTGGTCAAGACCGTAGAGGTTCGAGACGAAGATCATGCCGTTAGAATGCACGATAAAGCTGTTGCGATGGGCTATGAGGGACTTATTGTCCGAAATTGGAATGGTAATTATGGCCTGGACAAACGCTCTCATAACCTGCAGAAAATCAAAGTATTCGTTACCGAGGAGTTCAATATCGTTGACTGTATAGATGGCCGGGGTGCAGATGAGGAAGCAATCATCTATGTCTGTGAGACAGACGAAGGTAAACGCTTCAAAGCCCGTCCTGGTGGCACCATTGAGAGTCGTAAAGGACTCTGGCTATCATTCTGCGAGGGTTCTTATGATCCAATTGGCAAGAAACTCACCGTCAAGTTCCAGAATTATACCGATGCAGGTAAACCCCGGTTCCCAGTAGCCCTGGCAGTGAGGGATTATGAGTAAGATACTCCGAGTAAAGATCATAGCACCCAAACATGCACACTATGGCGAAATAGGCACCATAGAAATCCCCAGAATAGCTATTATCGGAGCCACAGGGATATTTGACAACTATGAATCCTACATACGAGTCAGACGCGACGGCATCATACCAAAATGGAGCCACATGTATCTGGTCACACTCGAAAGTGGTATTCAATGCTTTGCCCAACGGGGCACACTTAAGGAGATAGCTTATGACGAATCACCAAATGGTCTGGCCCGCTGACTTTCTCAACTGGGCAAGAGATCATAAAACGCTCAACATCGCGTTTACCGGCCATCGCCCGGACAAGTTAGGTGGGTATGGCTCAATCCGAAATATATACCTCAATAACACAATGCGGCTTTTAGACCTCATCGGCATCGAACGTATCCGATGGGCTTATGACGGCATGGCCCAAGGGTATGATTGGGAGGCTCTGAAAGCCTGTTTTCAGCTTGGTATCGCAGTCGTAGCCTGCAAACCCTCGGACCATCAGCACATCATATGGCCCGAACGTGCACAGCAGCTCTATAGATCGCTCCTGAACCAGCTTAAAGCCTCCGGTGGCCGTATTGTCGATATAGAACACTGCATCCTGAAGCCTACAGTAGGTGAAAGTGCTTATTGGAGCCAGAAGTCCGGCCTCATTGAAGCCTATCATAAATCGAAATCCAGTAAACACCAGGCAGCACTCTTATGTGAACTGCGCAACCAGTATATGGTCGATTCAGCTGATCTTGTTATCGCATGCTGGAACGGCAGTCCCGGTGGCACAGCAAATTGCATCAAGTATGCTGAAAAACTTGGTATACCCTGGATAAATATAATGGAGTTGAGCAAATGATGAGAATTGGTTTCGTTGGAGTCCCTGGATCAGGTAAAACGTCCACAGCTCGCGGCCTGGCCTCAGTCTGTCGAAGTATACCTGGTCTGAACAATGTTGAGCTATCTGCAGAGTATGCTCGACGTTACATCATCAAATATGGTGATATTACCAATATCTGGGAGCAGTTCCGTATTCTGAAGAAGCAGATGGACTGGGAAGATTCTGTTGGTGATGCAAATATAGTCATCACAGACGCCCCGATCTTCATGGGAATGGTCTACGCACGCATGTTATCCCAGGGCACGCCCAAAGATATTATGGTTCTCAATGACCTGTTCAGCGAGTTGAACAAAGCCAACCATCCCCAGCCTCGGTATGACATCATATTCCACCTTCCACCGATCCTGAAGCCGGTCAATGACGGTGTTCGCCCAAAGAGCAACTTTGATCGCACATGGCGTCAAGATACTGATAACTCGATCTTGGGTGTTTTCGAGATATTCAAGCCGTTGCTGTTCTACACGGTGGACCTTCCCGACCTTGAAAGTCGAATCACCTGGTGCAAAGAATGTCTGGCTACCTACATACGAGATTGCAATGAAGCCGGAGCCACCCTGGGCCAGGCCAACTTCACTCCTCCGGCGATGGGAGGCATATAATGGCTATTCTCGTCACCGGTGGCTGTGGTTACATCGGCAGCCACACGGTCAAAGCTCTTCTTGCTGCGGGCGAACAGGTCATCGTGCTCGATAATCTGTGCCAAGGCCACCCTGAAAGTATCGGTGATGCCCGGCTGGTAGTCGGAAATTATGGTGCACCACATGTAGTTGGTAAGATATTCAGTACCAACGAGATCGAAGCTGTAATTCACTTCGGAGCATTCGCATGTGTTCCCGATTCTGTGGTCAATCCCAGCCGGTATTATGACAATAATGTCGTAAAAACACTCAATTTACTCAATACCATGCACCGATTTGGCTGTAACAAGATCATTTTCTCGTCCAGCGCGGCTGTCTACGGCGATCATGGCGACAAAATCATCACCGAAAGTGATCCAACGGTGCCTATCAATCCTTATGGGTGGTCAAAACTACTGATCGAGCAAATCTTGGCCGATTATGACATAGCCTACGACCTGAAATCCATCAGTTTTCGCTACTTCTGTGCTGCCGGAGCCTCCCTCGATGGTTCTATCGGCGAACAACACAGCCCCGAACATCATCTGATCCCTAATATCATGCACACCCTCGTTGGAGATCAGCATTTACTCAAAATCTACGGTAGTTCGTGGCCTACTCATGACGGAACTTGTGTCCGGGATTTTGTCCATGTCTGTGACATAGCAAATGCGCATATTGCAGGTTTGAATGCGCTCAGAGATGGACATAATAGCGATGTTTACAACATCGGCAGTGGCACCGGATACTCGGTTCATGACGTAATAAATGTCATAGAAAATGTCACCCAACGTGTAGTAGCTTATACCTACGAAGAAGCACGCCCCGGCGATCCCGCGATGCTTGTTGCGAGCAATACAAAGCTCCGGGAAATCTACACTGTCAAACACGATCTGGAGTGCATCATACGCACGGCCTGGATGTGGCACGCGAGGAATCACTGATGCTAAGTATATTCTGGAGAATCTTCTGGCGCACAATCAATCGTAGAGCCCTCTACGTGGTCAAAAAACGCGGTATCCGGCAAGAATCAGGTGGTTGGGTGTATCAAACCTCAAATATGAGGATCGAAGCTCCTGGAACTGCCGTAAGAGTATCTGTACCGGTACGTCCGGGTGAAACTGCTTTAGTGGACGATGGAAACAAATACTGGCGTATCGTCTACTGGCTGGACAATGGAGTCATAAAAATATGGAAGTTCGGCCCTTGGGCGAAACAAATAGGACAGGTATGTTGGAGAATAAAGAGGCATAATAGAGGTAAGATTCTTTAACCGGGAGGGTAACACCATGAGGATCGTAGCATGTGGTGGCTGTTTCGATGTGATCCACGCCGGTCATGTCAAACTGCTCGAAGAAGCAAGGAAGTTAGGCGACATGCTTGTCGTACTCGTCAATGAAGATGCGTACGTGGCCCGTAAAGGCCCGAATCGACCGATTATGCCACTGGAGGACCGGATGGCTATTCTGCGGGCACTGAGGCCCGTCAGCGCGGTCCTGAGCTTTCCCGATGACACTCCGTGCAGGATGCTCGAATTGATGGAAGTAGATGTGTTTGTGAAGTATATCGAGTACCAGGGTCAAGACATCCCCGAAGAAGCCACAATGAGAAAGATCGGTGGCGAGGTAGTCTATATCGATTCAGGTATCGATGTGCACAGCAGCACCCTTATAGGGGATAATATTGAGCACTGAATATAAGACGATCAAAGCAAAGGATGTTCTGGCCCTCTACTACCCGGAGCGCGAGACATTTGTCGGTATCAAAGCAAAAACTCGTGAGTCAGTTCCAGGGCTTCTGATATTCGAGGATATGGCCTCTCTGACGCTGTATCAGTGTGCAACCAATGAACATACGGATGCCACACCAAAAGTTTTGGAAATTGAACAGGCCAGAGACATTGTGCGTATCTGCCCTGCATTCAATGCACTGATATTGTTTAAGCCACCAAAAAAGCTGGTAGTAGAGTTTCTGTAGAACCCTCGGTACCCTCGCTGGGGCCGGGGGTTTTTTGTGCCTGGGTTTAGAGGTCTAAGTTTTTGTACTTCAGAGACATGATTATAGCTGATAGATTATAGCCCATAGTCCATAGCGTCTGAACCTAGCAGACTGGTATTTGTAACAGGCCAGGGTATGGGGGTTTGTCACAACCTGAACACATGTCTGACATATTCCCACACCCTGGTATTTATAACAGGTGCCTGGTAAACTTACCGGGCCTCCAAGGTTTTTCTAGCTCGCTTTAATATCTTGTTCAGCTCTCGCGTATCCATGCTAGCTTCAAAAGTTGTTAATCGATCCATCACATACTCAACATCTCTCAAAACACTATACATTCTACTGGGTTTCAGTGTACCACTTGCTTTAGCTCTACACATTGCCCTGCAAGCGGCGACTATGTATGTTATCTCATCACCAAACCCCATAAGTACATGAAGCTCTGGCAATGACTTTTGGTACCCTGTGTTTGGAAAACTATCCCATGCATTGCCAAAATCAGCAGGTACAGGTTTGCCCCATAAAGTCTTGACTATAACGCATGCTAGTGAATGATGCCCCGAACCATAGTTTAGTATTCTAATGCACTCCTCAAGCTTGTTTGCACGGAATAGCCTCAAGAAGTTCTTAAACATCTGACTAAACACTGTAACCGACTTCTCATTCACTCTTTTTGTGCTTACATTATTGCGTACCTTTTTTGTGCTTGCCTTAACTGTCATGATCGTAACCTCCAAGCTTGCCCTACATGTATATTATGCCATGTATAGCTCAGTCTGGGAACTGGTAAATGTACCAGTTTTTACTAATGTCCAAGCAAGGCATGAATCGAATTATACAGGCCGATTCCTGCGTAAACTATAGGCACAAGCAAAATGATAATACCGATCAATGTTACTTTCCAATTCATTGTAGACATAGTATATATCCCCCGTTCTAAGTTGCTTACATGTATATTATGCCGTACCCTACATGTAAGCAACCTAGTACTTATACTTGATTATGCTATGAACTCTTTAAGCTCATGTTTTGCCCTTGCCTGTTGAACCTCATGGGCTGTAACAGTAACTAAGTGTGTACCACTATCAGCGGCATATTCACCCTTACCATTGACCATGAGCAAGCCGTATTTACAATGGACTATGAGACCATCATGCCCATGCACAAAGTCCCATGTATTCTTGACCGTTTCCTCGTGCTCTATACGCTCTATAAGCCCGTTTCCTGCGAGTCTGTCATGCTCTATAAGGTAGCAATGACCGTTATACATTCCCTCATAATCGCCTTGTGTGTTGTTTCCTGCGTTCATGATTCTAACCTCCAAGTATCAAGCGTTTTTGCCTTACACTTAGATTATGCCTTGTTTCGAGAGAATCATCACAGGTAAAAATACCGGTTTTCCACACACCCAAAACCCCGTACTTTTACCAGGGTCCGAAAACCCAGTAATTGTACCAGCTGGTACACCGATCCGTATTTATACCAGCTGGTACAATTACCAGGTCCGCAGCAGTCTTCGCAGCCCGCAGCACACACGCAGCCAAAAAAAGGCGGGCAAGACCGCAGCCCATACGCAGCCTTGCCCAAGTAAGAGGAATGACCACCAACCAAACATTAAAGCCGTTCGACTTTATAAAGCAGTTTTTCGTAAAGCTCTGATCCCAGAAAAAACTTCAACTCCTTGGCCGTATCACCACAGCCCTTGTATATGCTTTCAGCTTTTCGGGAATCCTCATCATACCCAAAATCAGCGCAAAAATCTTCAAAGTTCCGAGCACAATCATAAGCCGAAGCATCAGACGCCAAACAATCAATAAGCTGTTGTACTTCCGGCTTTACCGGGTCACAGCAGTCTATAAGCCATTTAGCACCGTTTTTGCTCATCATGGCCTTATTCTTCATCTGTTCAATCTCGCGCTTATCAGGCCAAAAACCACGGGCATGAGCGATCTTGTTTCTATCCGGTGTTCTAAGCCCTAAGCCGGTTTTGAACTCAGTACTCATGGTTTTGCCCGCCATGCTCAATGTAACTAACCAACCATCCATAGAATGAGGCTCTTTTACACCTTCCCGGTTTTTCTCCATTGTCGTTTTAATCCCGGTATGCACAAAATCGGCCTTTATACCGTGCTCAGTGCAAAACTGTTCCATTGTGATTATGACTTCTTCCATACCCGTTACCTCCAAGCAACTTGAGTGTATAATTAAGTATACCGCAAAAAACGCGCCTTTTGAACTGGTAAAAATACCAGAAAAACAAAAGTAGTGACCAAACGGGGAGGCATCAGCCCGTCCAGCCACTACATGGTAATTTTACCAGGTTTGGCTGAAAAATGGCCGTCAAACTGGCTGAAAGTGTACCAGCTGGTACAATTACCAGGTACAAGCGAAAACCCAGTATTTCTACTGGGCTCGCCTTGCCTATCGCTTGGAGGTTTTAGGCAAAACTGTATTTGACTGCTTCGGTGCGCATGCCGTCAAGCCAAGCACAAAACGACCGTTGAGCATCGGGTGTACGGAACTTGAAGAGCTTCTGTCCATTTATTCGCCTTCCGTTATCCTCAAAACACTCTACTGACACCTTATGAGTCACAAAAGCTTCTGTACATCGCTTGTCACTCCATACTTCAATATGAACTGATGCACAAGCCTTGAAAGTATCAAGCCAAAAGCCCGAAGGCCGATCACTAAGCCCTACATAATCGAATGATGGTTCATTTACCATCGATCAATACCCCCATATCCCGGAGAAGTGCTTCAAAGTCATGCAGGACTGCATCACGACTTCCGCGAAGATCAAACTCCCGCTTTATGATAGCGTAAGCCGATTCCCCGTGACTTCGGCGCATGCCCTTGCATTCAAGCTTCAGAGCACCTTTAAGCGACAATAAGCGATAAGCTTCTAACTTAGTAGGAGTATCAGCGACAATAACCTTACCCATGACTATGCCCCTTCCTCGAAGTCAAACTCTACCTTGCCCACGGTGTTACCATTTATATCACGTATTCCATGATAATAGGTATGGTCTTGGTTTGTCTCTATGTCCTCGGCTATCTTCCGAAGAATGCGGGCACATTCCGCATGGTCACTAACGGCATTCTCATTATTTACCTTGATTCTCAAATTAAACGGCATACCAGTTACCTCCAAGCAACTTGATTGTATAACTAAGTATACCGCACATTTTAAGCCAAGTCACCTGTCAAAAATACCAGTATTTCAATACCCGGTAAATGTACCAGCTGGTACACATTTTCACGCACAAAAATACGGGTAAGTTGATGGTTGCAACGTCCGCGAGCTGAACCTTCACCTGTTTTATATCCACATGGGACAGGTACTCAAGTGCTCCTTTCGGGCATCAACTTACCCGCGCCATATAGCACTATGCGCATAGTGACACATCTATATGGGTACTACTCAATTCCCTGTGCTGGGAATCCTTACGACTTACCCACCATACGCTTTATAGTGAGCGGGCTTTTTGCCGGAAGTCACATTATTGATACATGAAACAAGTTCGGCGCGATTCTCGCGTATAAACTGACTCTTGCTCATGTGCGAAGACTTCCACCAATTGTAAAGCCCTTCATCGTTGTCAATCCACTGTGCTATGTCTCTATTGCTCATGGTCTCACTCCATCAATGTATTGTTGAGCACATTCATGCTCGGAGAAACCTGCTTCAAAAGCGGGCATTAAGTAACTCTCTTCGATGTCCACATCGTCAAGATCAATGTCAACACCTTTTTCTTCTAATATCCTTTGAACTTCAATAGCATAAAAGTCAAAATCTTGGTGAACTCTACCACTCATGCGTTACCTCCAAGCTAATCTATTGCATGTTCAGGCAATCCCACTTCGTACTCATTCCCACAAGATGCACATGTAACTATCTGACTTGAGGGATATGCTATCATCTTATTAAGTGTTTCACAATTCGGGCATTCCCACTCATAGCCGGATGCTATAATATCTACACTTTCCATGCGTTACCTCCAAGCAAATTGATTATATACTTAAGTATACAGCATAAAACGCGCCTTTTGAACTGGTAAAAATACCTGTTTATTTCACCCTGGTAAATGTACCAGCTGGTACACATTTTCACAAAGCCAAAACCTGGTATTTCTACCAGGATCGGCATTCACCCTAATGATGAGCTGATATTGATATACGACTTTGCGGGTCTTTCATATCCGGGTCATAGTTTATCGCTATGGCACCTGCGTACAACCATCTTGACGTATCCTGCAAATGCCAATTCCATGACACATCGGGCTTGAACTCTGGACTGTTGTCATTCACATTAAAGAATGCCGTTGACTGTCGGGCTTGATCCGACACCCGATCAAAACGACCAAAGCCGAAACCCAGTTTTGTTACAGGCACGTCTACCCATTCCTTATGATCTTCATTATCGGCATCCTTAAGCTGTACCCGTTTTGACCTAAGCCGAAGATACCCAAGAATGGTATCACGTTCCCGGTTGTACCAATCTTGAAGCTTGAGCACATGAGGCTGTATTGTATTCCCGGTATGCTCATCATATACCCGGTACTCGAATGCTTCACGCATGTGCTCTGGTATTGAACCTCTAAGCTCATCAAACGATACCATGAAACCATCGGCATTATTAAAGTCGGGTATAGGTTGAAAACCTGCCTTTTTTGCTTCATCATGAAGCATTATACCCGCCATATCACCCGAAACCGTATCAACAGTAGTTAGTTCAATTCCGGGTTTGACAATAAAGAATACATTCCCTTGATTGTTTATGCCCGTGAAGTAAGACAAAGCCGACCACGGGTCATTTATAAAGCGATAGTAAGACGATGAGGTTATACTACCCCACTTTGTCACGACAATGACCGTAAGCACGCTCATAGAGTCCATAGACGGCCTGTCATACTCATTGACAGACTGCGTTATACGTTCCCGTGCTTCCTCGTCAAATACCGTGCACTCATGCACAGCGTCTAAAAACATATCAGCAATACCTTTCATGCCATACCTCCAAGCTGAGTATATAATCAATTATCCCGCAAAAAGCACGCCAAGTCACCTGTCAAAAATACCAGTATTTCAATACCTGGTAATTGTACCAGCTGGTACACTTTAAGGATGAAACCACGACCTGGTAAATATACCAGGCCGCAGTCTTTAGAAGTCGAATGTTAATGTCAACTCATCGGGCTTTACATCGGGGAATGACTCTCGCAGCAAGTCCGATAAATGAGAATCACTATAACAGCCTTCAGCCGGATCATAGTCCATTATGGCATCAGCCACAAGCCCGCGTACAACCTCTTCATCTTCGGGCTTAGGATCATAACAACCATCTTCATCTAGTAGAATCTTAATACCCCGTTCTTCGGCCATTTTAGCGACTTCATACCTTGCCCATGCATCATAAGCACTACATGCCTGCTCATACTCCCGGCTTGCCCAATCTTCTTCGTCAAGTACAGGATAGTCGTCAAGCTTGTCTATCAGCTCAAGCACTCTTTCCATGGTCTTGGTTGCTGTAACTCTAACCATGATATGCTCATACCATCCAACAGCCCAATGATTAGTACGCATAATCTGGACTGACTTACCGGATACCCGCCTAAGTTCCTTGTATGCAGCATCAAAGTTACTTTGTGCGAGCAAGTCAGAATCACGATGTTGACCGAACGGGGCAAAACCCCAAACGGTCAAGTCAAGATCACCCCAGTACATAAAATCTTTTGGGCGTTTCAGCATACCCTCTTTTAACTCTGTAAGGTTCATGACCTATACCTCCAAGCTGAGTATATAATCAATTATCCCGCAAAAAGCACGCCATGTCACCTGTCAAAAATACCAGTTTTTCCAGAGAGCAAAATGTGTACCAGCTGGTACAATTACCAGGTATGAGAAAACCCGGTAATTGTACCAGGATTCTCTCTATGCCGCAGCCGCAGTCATGCCGCAGCCGCAGTCACTATTCACCTATACCCCGTTCAATGGCTAATTCAGCTTCACCCTTGTTCCAGTCCTCTTCTACCCCACTGATAGCCCAATAATCATTGTAAATCATCATATAAGGCTTTCCACGAGTGATCTTAGCCGTACGTAAGTACTGTTGACATTTATCTACCATATGCCCGTCTTTGTGCATACGTTTCTTGATAAGCCCAAGATTATACGGTTCCTTGTTCAGAATGCCCTTAAGCCAATACAGGAAACGGGATTCACCCCGAGCAAGGTTTACCCCATAAAACTTCGGGTCACCCGGTTCCCTCTTAACCGTCAATCTATCCTCTGTTATTGTGATCTTAGGCATGTTACCCAGCCCTTTCATACAAGTGTGGTTTAGTCCGACAATCATAGACGTATTGACCAGACTTCACAGGCATGGCATTATCCCAGCCGTAAAGCTTCCTCATACCCGTAAGGTTCCCGTTTGGGCCAAAGTTCGGAAGGCCATGTAACTGTCGTGCAAACGGGTCTTTTGTTGACAGATAACGCATAGGGTACTTCATCTTGCACTTTCCGGTTTAGAACATCGGGGCAAAAAGAAGTCATACAAAACCGGTCCCATGCCCGTTCGGTTCATCTTATTCTGGATTCCCACAACATCATGGCAAAAATCAAATTGAGGGAATGACAATAGCCGTTCAAAGTCGAGTGGTATACCATTGCAATGAACCGCTTCCAAGTCCATTGTAAGGCTCAAAGAATCGTCAACAATATTGTATTCCCATGCACGTGATACAATCTTCTGTATCAATTCATGCTCTTCACGAGTCGCGTTAAACTCCCACATATTCCGATTCCTCCCGATAACGTATGCCGTACTTGGCAAGCAAGGCACGCGCTTCATCTTTAGTCATACCTCCCATGATCCTTGCCCCTGCATCACTCATGGCAAGAGTCCGTTTGGCTATCTTGAGTCGGTGTTTTTCAGGAGTGCTCAAATGACTTTTTCCCATTGACTTCAACCTCCAAGTTGACCATATACTCAAGTATACAGCATAAACCAAGCCAATGTCACCTGTAAAAAATACCAGTTTTCCATAGGCCGGAAACCTGGTAATTGTACCAGCTGGTACACTTTTTATGTGCAGAGAAAACCTGGTAATTGTACCAGGCTTCCTCGCTGCTGCTATCCGTTGGCAAGCCGCAGTTGTCCCGCAGCCTCTTGAGCTTTTGTCAATGCCGCAGCCGCATCACTTACTGCCTTCTCAGCTCTGCTTACCGCGCCTTCCTTCCAGCGTGGAGCTATACTTTCAGCCGCCGATTCTGCTTCCTGTTTACAAGCATCTATGCCATAAAAACCCCAGCAACTATCGGAAAGATCATCCATGTCATTCCCATTCTCATCCTTGATTATATAGCCGAATATCTCCCCGTTTGCCCATTGAGAATAGGTTTCCACTTCGGCATTCATACACTTGCGGGCTTTTTCCCTTACCGTGCGCGTAGCACGCTTTTTACCCCATTCCTCTATCATTGTGCGATGTTCGCAAAGGATAAAGCCTACTCTTCCCCAATCCCAGCCGTGTGAGTCGTATGCTGAAAACCCTGTGGTATTGTAAGCAACACCTGAATGCTCATAACGGAACACGGGAAGAATCTCACAGCCGGGATAGCACGCCATGACAGCCTTGTCAAGTTCATCCCAGCCGGAATAGTCCTGCGTAGGAAAGAACGTACCGCCAAGCTCATTCACTCCTATGTGGTTTCTACCCTCATAAATGACAAGCTTGCCTGCATTATCCCATTCCCTCGGAGATTCCCCACACTCATCGGGATGAATCTCTATTGTCAGTCCTGCATGTTCGTAAGTCTCAATTGCTTCCATCGTATCCTCCAAGCAAGTTGATTGTATAACTAAGTATATCGCATAAATTGCGCCTTGTGACCTGCTAAAAATACCTGTTTTTTACCGGCCAAAAACCTGGTAATTGTACCAGCTGGTACACTTTTTGGCTGAAAAAATGGCTGAAACTGTCACATTTCAGCCATTTTCCGTTCACTTTTAGTGCTTTATGTCAATTTTTGCCAATACAGCCTCAAGCCGGGTTTGGAACTCATCATGCTTGACCCGCTTGGTTTTGTCTGATTGCCAATAGTTCAAATGCTTGCCCGTGGTCGTGCTCCACACGTTTTCAGAGACCACTGTACCCTCACCCGGCGCGTAGAATCCCACACATGTTTCGTAGGAAAAGTACAGCTCAATTAGCCCTATGGTCACTTCATACTGAGTCGGTGAATTAACGTTCTTGAGTTTAACTTTCATGCTTGTCTCCTTCCTCTACTTGATTGTTTAACTAACACCCTACCTCTGTTAGTCGTCATGAGTAAACCCATGAAAATAAGATGGCTTTCCATCATCTCGATAATAGGTTTAGATTCTCGAAGTGCACTCGCTATGTTATTAAGGGATAACGGTCTATCAGCTTCGGCCAATAGATTCAGGTATGCCAAGTCTTTTTGGTCAAGGCCAAGTTCGTTAATACCCCGCATGTCAAAATACTCTTCAGACTTAATGCCATAACGTTGTATTGATTCCCCATAACTGATAGCCAAACGGGGCACGCCTTTTGACCGTCTGGCTACATCATGTATAGTCTCATCTGATAACTTTGGAAAGTTACGTTTGATTATTTCCTCAATATCTTCTACAGGATAAGCCGTCAAGTGGAATTGTAAAGCTAACCGATCCCGTAAGGGTGCACTCATTTTTTCCGGGTTTGTAGTGCCAAAAAAGTAACATATATCAGGCAACCAATTGATTAAACCATCATCTGGTGAATAGGTATGACCATCCTCGATAGGACGAAGTAAAGCGTCAGAAGCACTTGCACTGAGGCCATGCGCTTCGTCTATCATGAGCAAGGTTTTCCGGGCATTCTTACCGGCTACACCCTTAGCATCATAGCCTTCGATGGATAATGACATAAGCAACTTGAATATGTCCGATTCATCCCAATTAGGCTGTGCCACACATTCCCTGAAGTCACAGTTTGGTATCTCACTTGCAAGGGCACAAGCCAATGATGTTTTGCCTAAACCGGGGCCACCATATGCCAGAATTGATCTCGGGAAACCCGAAGCTAACTCCATCTCAAGCACTTTTTTCACGACCGATTGACCGACATATTCATGCAAGCAAGTTGGACGTTTACTCAAAATGTATCACCTGCCTTTCCCTCCCATGATGCCATGAAGCATGGTGCATGTCAACAGGTAAAAGTACGGGGATTCAAAACCCTGGTAATTGTACCAGCTGGTACACATGAACACAATGTGTACCAGCTGGTACAATTACCAGGGTGCATGTTTCTATGGGTGTATGTTTATGTGAGGTTCGCAGCAGCCGCAGCTCTCATGACATGTCGCTCGCAGCCTATACCCACTCGCAGCTTCAGTCCTTACTCGTTTGGTTTCGACAGTCCTTACACACGTACTTGAATCCACTCGACTGAAACTTATCACGATGATAGTATTCATCTGTTAATGGTAAAAGCTCCTCGCAGCTCTTACATCGCCGCAGCTTAGTTCCATCAGGACGTGTCTCAGTGCGTTCGTTGGGTTCCCGCAGGATCACATCAGGTGATGTTGCTAAGATACGGCGTACCATGGTATATGACATCTGCAAACCTTTAGCTATTGCTCGCAGCGAATAATGTTGCTCATCATAATAATGGATCACTGCAGCCCGCACTCTATCTTCATCCCACTTCGGGTATTTGCCGGATTTAATTGCCATACCCCTAGTCTATCACAACGCTCGCAGCTATGCTACTGGTATAAATACGGGTTTTGGCCGTTTGATTCACAGTTTTGGCCGTTTGATTGGCTACTTGATTCACAGTTTTGGCCGTTTGATTGGCTACTTGATTCATGGGTTTTGGCCGTTTGATTCACGAAAAAATAGGGCATGCCACGAAAAAGTGAATCAAGTAGCCAATCAAGTAGCCAATCAAGTAGCCAATCAAGTAGCCAATCAAACGGCCAAGAGCATAAATCATACGGCCAAAACGTAAATTATGGCGTTCCCAGACCTATATAAAGTCGTACTAAGTCCACTTTGGCCCCCACGTTTATGGCCGTTTGAGAACTTGCATGTTCAAAATAACAAAAGTCCGTCTTTTGGCCCGCACGATTCCTAGAAAACTGTAAGTTTGGGCGTATTTGGCTAAAACCCACCCACCCCTATAATTACAGAGTCCGCAGCCTAGCATGTCGCTATAAACCATATAATTTGGCCCCATGATTCACCTATTTTGACCCATGAATCAAGTAGCCAAGAAATCTCCTTATATATAGACACTTTCACGTATAAAAGACGATACTTACACTTTTATATACCTTAACCCCACACAATCGTGCTCCCTTATACTACTATACTACTTTCTAAAGCAAATATACATATACATATACACCGCAGTTCTGTGATTATAATTCGCGCTCCGCACAGATTCATACTATTGACGACACATGGGTTTTGATGCTATAATACAGTGATTTTCAGATTTTCGCACACAAGGAGTGAACATGAAGCCTACTATTCGTTCTCAGCCGGGCATTACGCCTACAGATCATACCCCACTTGCGCTCGCAGCCGTTGCGATCACTCAACTGTATCGAGAAGAGCAGGACTGGCGAGCAGTCTACTACAGCATGAAACGTACCGAGTTATTATCTGCAGCTGCTACGGGACAATTCCTACCGCAGCCTACCGACCTCCAACAAAAACTCAACGACTTAATTGGTGGGGTCAGTGAAGCACACCTATACCTTCCCCGTTACGAGCATGATGAACCGACGCACTACGTCTCCATCATTCGTGACCCGGACACACAACTATGGCGACTACGCCACACCAAAGTAAGGGCCGTTGCCGACCGAAAGTCATTTGGTGCCATGATCTACTGGAAACAGATCACACCGATACCCGATGTCTGTATTGAACTTACACCCGCGCTCACCCCTGTCATCAAGGGTGCCGGAGCCTATGATGCTTTTGTATCCGCAGTCACAGGCCACGACCTTGCCACTCAGCAACAACTTTCGCATTCCATCATCGTATCCAAGCTTTTCGGGGCTACCACTACTCATCGTTCACCTATCTGGTTCTCGAATGCCAGAAACCAGTTCACTGAAAACTGCACACGGGTATCATTCCTCGTGGACGAGAATACAGACGGCTGGACTCTACCTTTCGCGTTTGGGGCTCCGGCCATCCGCAAGGGGCTACCATTCTCCACCAAAAAGAATGTCTCCATAATCCACACGGACAAGGGCATATTCCCCTTTACCTCAAAGCTCCTACCAGTAGAACCACATAAACTTGGCGACCTTTCCTTCGTTCTTGAGCAATTACTCATCGCAGCCAGACTCACACCATTCGTAGGTGTCACACTCGACGGCCAGACCGTTCAGCTCTACACCGCATTCTACTATCTCGACACCGAAACCCCCGAGATCGTCCAGATTGCTAAGGGCAGGCGCATGTCCAATTGTGAGAGCATCCCGGTCATCAAGCCCTGGCAGAACTACAATGGCTACTGGATACCGACACTGCCTCTCACGGCCATCCTACATTACTACACTCTCCTGGATGACCGGGCTGCACGTGTGATGCCATACTTCGGTGCATCCAAGATCACATCCTACAACAAAATCTTCGGGCGTTATGGCATGCCGCTCGCAGCAGAGGAACTTGAAAAATTAGACAGCAATACCGGTATTATTACCAGTTCCAATATAGTTCAGCCCGAGGTATAATGAGCGTATGAAAAGGAGAAACATTGATGCTTAAGGATTTTATTGCAGAGATAGTAAACAACAACTCGGATTTCATCAAGAGTCAGATACTACGTGGAGTGGAACTTATCTCCATAAACAAAGATCATGAACTTATACTTGATGAATATATGGATTCCGCTGAAGAGTTTGCCGGGACCACAATGGAACGGGAAGACACTCTCGAACAGATCATAGACTTCCTGTATTCCAGTGCTGTGTGCAAACGGTTGACCACACTTATTGCGCCACAGGTCAAGCTTGCTTTTGAGGCACAAGGTGAGAATGGTGAAGCTTTGTCCTATGTTTTACAGGATGTAGCGGCACAATTGATGGTCATGGGCTATACACGAGAAATCATCGAGCTAGTTACTGACCACAATCTCATTGATTATCTGGAAGTAGATGAGCGTGAATATGATGCCTACAGAATGCAGGTTTCCGTTTTCTTGAAGGCTGTGTATCTGCACAATGCACCAATTCCAACAGCTAAGCTCTACTTTGTTTTACCTACGCCTGAAAGCATCGATACTGATGGGTGGTGGGTATGATACACAAACTCGGTATAACCATCGGCGAAGAGGAACACGTCCTCACACATGAGCATTTGCTCAACATGATGGGTGAAGCATATGAATGGATGGTTGCCAACATCAATACTTACGGCGAGTGGACGATGTACTTTGGATGGAATCCCGTGAAATCCGAGTTCACTGTTTACTCAGCTCTACCGAAGGGTTCATCCATAGAGTCTCTTGTAGCCATAACCACAGACTTGAAGGCTCCGATCCGCTGGGCCGGGACCATATTCAACGAGCTATGGGATCGTGAGTTTCCACTGCACGTCAAAATGAAGTCGCTGCAGGCACAGTCTCAGACCTGTGGAGAACTGCTCGAATGGCTGCACGACACCAAGGGCATTTTGTTTGCCAAGTATCATGAGCATACAGATGACTGCTATGACGAAGAAATATGTCCACCACTCTTCAAAGACTCCCGGCCACCATACTGCGGCATGTCCGATCAGATGGTATACCCGATCAACACACAGGTGACCGACTTGCTGCACGAGTTCTTCGGCATTGACCGGAAGGCTTTTGATCGTGAGAAGCAGAGAATGTTGGACACACTATGATAACATTCAAGGCCAATATGGTAGCTATAGAGCTGACACGTAGGTGTAACATGGCATGTGGGCACTGTATGCGAGGTGATCCACAACCTATCGACCTTGACCCGGCATATCTTGGGCCGTTCTTTCGACAGATCGACTTCATAGATACATTGGTTTTGTCAGGTGGAGAACCATCACTGGTGCCGGAGATCATAACAGCTGTTAAGCAGGCACTTAACGATGCTTGCACCAAAGTCTATTCGCTTGAGATTGTAACGAATGGAAAGGTTGTATCTGTTCCGTTCATCAATGCACTTGCAACGTTGGATATAGCCTCCACTTATAATCTTGCCTATGGTGGGATATACCATGAAGAAGTTCCGAAAGTAAACATAAAAAGACTGAAGAACAATCTTTGCCCGAAGTGGACTGTGCATCCACAGGGCATTCATGGGAAGTTTTTAAGTAAGCAGGGTCGATCTAAGGAAGGCACGGAGCCGGACTTATATAGTCCATTTCTGATCTCGACATTACACTCGACCTATGTCACTGGACGACCAGTGTACCTGAATGCTGAGGGTTTTATAGTCCCGCATTGTGACTTATCATATGAGAACCAGGCCAAGCATATAATGTGCCGGGCTGATGAATCCATATTTGATGCTGTGGTGGCATTTAATACGAGGGTAGAGTAAGATTGAAAGGAGCCATACCAGAATGACAACATGTGAGTGCTGTGACAGCACACCGGAGTATTATATCCACTATGTTATTAAGCACGGGAGCTTTGAGGGTGGTGAAAAGAGATTCGTCAAACTCTCTTGTGCTGCACATTTGACCGAGGTGATAGCTTCGGCAGCGAATATGCAGGGTAAGCCCGCAGTCATAGTCGAAAGTATCGCCGGACGCGAGGAATGGAAGACAAGAGTATTTGCTCAACACTACGGTGGTAAGCCATCCTCGCTTAAACAGCTTGTTGTAGAAGATATAAACCCTGATCCAGAGACGATCAAGCCTGTCTTGATTGTACGTTCAAAATGGGGTAGAATGTTCCATCTGCACACGGGCTTACAGCTTCGGTGGTGCAAGGAACGTGGGCCGGATGGTCGATCAACAGGCAAGCCGAGTAAGCACAGATTTGAGTTCGGGCAGTTTTTGCTTTCATTCAACAAGAACCGTGACCGTATGGAAACTTATGCTCGGGAGATCACAGTTGAGCAATCGCTGGAGTTACAACAATTGGATGCTGAGGCCGAAGTCTGTTACAAGCATACCAATATGCTCTGTAAGAAGCGCAACGATCTTCTTGCCACATGTTTCGAGACCGGGCGACCGGTGCAAATGAATGAAATACTAACGCTATTGAAAGGAGAGATGGATGGACGAGATAATCACCAGGGAACAGGCGATTCAGGAGATCAGTGATAAGTTGGGCCGGACGCTTGATGAGGCCAAGGCTGTTTACGAGAAAGTCTATGACCTCATTGAAGCTACTCTCAAGGGCTCTGCTACAGTAATGGGCGAGCATGCGAAGATCGCTGCAGTTGTTTCGACAATGCAGATGAATGAGCTTCCGACCTTCATCTTCACGAAGACCTGTGCTCACTACAAGGCGTATTTCCTTGAGGTGCAGCTGTGAGGCGTGAAATGGAAAATCCTTATGCTGACATCCGAGTAGTCACCCAAAACATTCTTATGGAGCTTCAGGCCGTGAAGAATCGGAATCGTGGGTGCCTGGACGAGGAGATGCGGACTGCTACAAAAGCCGTGCAAGCACTTTCTCGGGCCGCTGCTGATGCAGTGATACAAGGAGCACAGAACAAATGAGTAACGGTATCAAAAATCGTGGTTTTGCCAGTATGACTGAGGAACGACGAAAAGAGATTGCCCGGAATGGTGGTCGTGCTGTCCAGGCAAGAGGCACTGGGCACAGATGGGATAGTGATAAAGCTTCGGCTGCTGGCAAGAAGGGCCGGGCGAAGCAGTTGGAGACGGACAAGTGATGCAGTGTGATAGATGCCCTGCTCAATTCCAGGAGGGATATTATGAGCTTCCTCTTGACTTTGGAGAAGGTGTCAAGATAACTGTTAAGCAATTGCTCAACTTCAATATATGCCCACAGTGCTTTGCCTCTGATCTTCAGGATTGCATTGACAATGGTGATCCAAAGATACGTGACCAGATGCGTAAAGAACTGCGAGAAGGTATACTACCTAATAAGGTCTCTATCGGGTTTCATTATGAAGCTGGGAGATAAAGTCATCATACAGAAAAGAGTCTTGGATGACCTTAATAAGTGGCACGAGCCGGGGGAGGAGGCCACGGTTAAAGTGCATGCGGCAAGCAACGTGCAGGTTGAGTTTGCCGGATGTGTCTTTAACCGTGGCCGGGCTGTTTTAGACGTAAAATACGTGGAGGTGAAAGTTGGTTAAACAAACAAGTAGAGGGTTCAACTACATTGAGTTCACTGATAAAGCAGGGACACAATGCAACTTGCAGGAATCCAGCTCCGCTGAGGAGCCATCTATATGGCTTGGTGCCGAGAACATCGGGCTTAAAGAGTTCGTAGCATTTAGGGCACCATCGGCTTGGGAAGATAGACCTGAGTTCGATGAGTTTGATGAGAAGCATCACTTTGTGGCGAATAACCGCATGCATTTGAATCAGGAACAGGTCAAGGCTCTGTTGCCTTACCTACAGCGTTTCGTTGAGACAGGAGCGGTCTGTGAAGAAGGAAGTGAAGAAGATAACACCCCAGGACCGGACAATGCCGGTGAGTCCGTTTGTGGTTCCGGTTATTGATTGGGGTAGTTTTCCACGGTCAGATGTTCTTAAATACATAGCCTGCCACGGTCAATCACGTGTAAGGGTCGTATGCTGTGAGTGTCAATGCGAGCAGGACTTTTACCTGTGGTCTATGGCCGGGCATGGAGTAGGAAAGTGCAAGGGCTGTGGTGTAGCGATCTCATATCATGGGTATCATACGGTGCCTGCTGACCTCTATAATGAGGTTCACAAAGATCGCAAGAAAAAAATCACTAAAACCACTTGACACGGTAGTGATATGGTGTTATGATATGTTTGGTGGTGACCACGAGACGGTTACTTCGCTTTGGGAGCGCGTGGTCGCAGGTTCGAGTCCTGTTGGGGTCCACATGGACCCTATAGCTCAGTTGGTAGAGCGCGTAAACTTTCCGTCTCACCTTTATCCCACCATTTATGTAATTTTTGCCGGTGACCAGAAGAGGGTTACTTCGTCCAATTGGTAGGACATCAGTCTACTAAACTGAATGTTGCAGGTTCAAGTCCTGTAGTGTTATTCCCTCTTCAGCTTTTCCCGGCATTATTTTTGCTGATGACCAGTGCAGAGCTACTTCGTGCATTTGAATACTCTGTTCAATTTAACTCAGCAAAGGATAGGAGAAAAATGGCTAAGTTCAACACTGCACCTGTCGATAGGAGCAAAACCATCAACCGAGCTGGCGGTCCGGCTTATGCGAAGTCTACTAAGCTGGAACTTGTCAGCTTTTTGCTGACCTCATTTGTCAAGGATCAGTTCTACCGATCTGCGGATCAGGGATTGAAAGCCTTGACCAATCTGGTTGCAGACAATCCTCTGTTCGCAGCGAAGGCAGCGATCTATGCCCGGACTCAGTTCGGTATGCGTAGTGTATCGCATGCAGTTGCAGTCGATCTGATGGAGTTTGCAAAAGGCCATGCGTGGGCAAAGCGATTCTATGATCGCGTGATCTTTCGACCTGATGATATGACTGAGATTCGATCTCTGTATCAGACCAGGACCAAGAAGAATGGTTTGCCTCACGCAGTCAGCAAGGGCTTTGCTGCGGCCTTGACCAGGTTCGACGCTTATCAGCTTGGTAAGTATCGAGGTGAGGGCAAGGGCGTGTCTCTTGTAGACATCGTGAACTATGTTCACCCTCAGCATTCGGAAGCACTGCAGGCTCTTGTAAAAGATGAACTGCGGGCGACTGGCACCTGGGAGTCCAAGTTGACTCAGGCTGGGCAGCAGGGTAGTGATGAAGAGGAAGTCAAATCGCTCAAGCGTGATGCGTGGGCCGAGCTGATCTCTTCAAAGAAGTTGGGCTACTTTGCATTGCTGAGGAACTTGCGAAACATCATCGAGCAGGCACCGGAGTGTGTAGACGCTGCATGTGCTATGCTTGTTGATGAGAAGCTGATTCGGAAGTCATTGGTTATGCCGTTCAGGTATCAGACTGCAGCTGATGAGATCAGGAAGTTGGGTGGTTCCAATACCCGTCCGGTTCTTAAGGCTCTGAATGAGGCCGTGGATAAGTCTGTAGCCAATGTTCCGAGGTTTGATGGTCGAACTTTGATAGCGTTGGATGGAAGCGGATCGATGAGTGACGTTCTTGCAATCGCTACTCTGTTCGCCGCTGTGCTCTATAAGTCTCAGGATGCAGACTGTATAATCTACAGTGATTCTGCGGAACAACATAGCTACACTGTCGAGGATTCGACTCTGACTATCGCTTCTCAGATGAGCAAGGACTGTCCTATGAGCAGCACTGATTTCAGTGCAGTATTCAGACTGATGACTGAGCCCTATGATCGGGTTATCTTTTTGTCTGACATGCAGTCCTGGGTAAATAGCCGGGGCATTCCGACTTACTTTAACAGGTATGTCGAGAAGATCGGTAAGAGACCGAAGCTATACTCTTGGGATTTGAGCGGGTATGGCACTCTGGAGTTCCCGGAGCGTGATGTTTACGCTCTGTCCGGCTTCTCAGAGAAGGTTTTTGATCTGATGAAGCTGCTCGAAACCGATAGAAATGCTATGGTGCACGCTATTGAGGAAATAGAGCTGTGAGCAACCATAAAAACAACAAGGCCGTCGAGGAAGACACACGCTTGACGGCCTATGTTCCACCCCAAGACTACCGTAAACTCCGCATAAGCCTAATCAAGCACGGCATGAGTGTATCTGAGTGGGCACGACAGATGATCCACAGATGGTTTCAAGAGCACGATGAATAACTGGTATTTTTGCCAGTTGTTTTTTGCCTCTAGGCTGAGCTATACTATAGTTGATAGATCAATCTAATGGTGAGGGATAATGAACAACACTGTGCGTAAAATGCAAGAAATCATATTCCGGGGTAACGTATCAAACGCTGCAGCTATAGCGATCAGACAGGCTCTTTTACAACTGATAGAGCTTAAAGCATGCACTGAGGAAGAGTTCATATCTCTTATTGATCTCGACCAGCAGAATGATTGGTGTAAGATCGCAGCTGACATAGCAGAAAAGGTTGAACCACATATACGCTCCGGTAGGTTACACCCGAATACCATAAAGCCCTGGCAGCTGTGCAAGAATTATCGAGATACGTTTGCACAGATTGTCCACATACGGGCGTGGAGATCGGCAAATGCGGCTATTAACTCGATCATTAAAGCCATAACTGTCAGGTTTGAACATGTATAGGACAGATGATATTGTTTCTTTTGAAGATGATTATATAACCTATCTTCAAGGTCAAGTGGAGAAGCATGGCTCTATCGGTGGCACAGGGCTCAGCCCAATTGTAAATGCTAAGCATACAGCCAAGTTGGGGCCATACAAAGCTTTAGAGGATAAGTATTATCCTGGGCAGAGACCACAGCCTGAGCCGGTTTGTATAAATATTTACCCTGAGACTCTGGGTATATTTATGCCAAAGCCTGAACCTAATCCTGAGCATATGAAGTTGCTTGGTAATCTAGTGCCTCCAGACGGTAGTCGAACAATTAGATTGCCGGAGGATGCGGATACAGGGGCAGGGCATGCTTACCCGGCAGGAACTATATGCACTGTTGTTTGGGAAAATCAAACCAAGATGCTTGTGAGACCTGATGATATGTTTCCTCTCAGGTTTATAGCTTTAGATAAGAAGGACATTTGAA